>Ga0208622_1000076_pt1 | contig 44536 bp, 59 predicted proteins | sample CryBogCBH12Jul09_FD_184621 | JGI IMG/M metagenome (GOLD analysis project Ga0208622, IMG submission 184621) | Freshwater microbial communities from Crystal Bog, Wisconsin, USA - CBH12Jul09 (SPAdes) | ecosystem: Environmental > Aquatic > Freshwater > Lake | place: Crystal Bog, Wisconsin, USA... | reverse complement strand
TCTTCTTATTTAACTTGAAAAAGGGTATGTGACACCATCTACTGTAATGACCATAGAATCCCAATTACCAAGATTCAAGGCTTGAACTGCAAGACCGCCAGTTCTAAAATAGTGTTGAATCTTTAGCATTTCTTCTTCGAGATGGGTTTCATCCAGTTCACCTGTAGTAGAACCAACATCAAAACCATTAAGCTTAAACGTTACTGTAAAATTAACCATAATACTTCCTTAAATTAAAAAGATTCTTCAGGAGTCATTGTAACCCTATGCAACTTATAAGCTACTGGAGTATAACATTCCCAAGAATTATTTATAAACAGATAGTTATATGTAGATGTACAACCATACTTATTATATTCTTCCATATTCACATAAAGAGTCTGATTTTGATATCCCGGTTTACAATCTCGAGAATAAGCAACAATTACATTAGGCTCTGGATTAGAAATAGAATGACCATAACCAGAAGAAGGCTTCATAATAGGCTTAACTGCTCGAATATCTCCAAGAGACACAAGCTTCAATGCCATATCACGCGTCTTATAAATGATATTCAGAAGAGGAAGCATATCATCGGGGCTTCCATTTTCAGTACAGTTAATGGTTACAACAGTACCATCATCATGTTGAAACCCAATAGTGCAATTACCTTGATACCGCATTAGCAAAAATCTCCATCAAAAAAATAATAACCTTCATCATCTAGATATGTGCGCTTGTCAGGCGGGAATATTCCCCACTGTTTACTACTGGCTGTAGTATGATCAAGACCATCTTGTTTACGATCAACCATATCAAAGAAAGCTTGATGAGAAATAAATCTATTCTCTTCATCAATAATAGCACAATTCAGCAGCCGAGCTTCCCAATCGGCTTTAGTCTTACAGACTGAGCCATTGAATTGGAACTTCCAGCCATGACTGGACTTACCAATGTGCTCTAGTGTAGGATAGTGACCACAATGCGGACACCGCTCTTCGTGAATGAAATAATTGTTACCCATAATCAATCCTCTGTTGTTAATACTATATTAATCTTTTACGGTATTAATGTCAACAGTCTTTTCATAAGAAAAACACAAAGCGGTTGCAATAAAAGATATCATCATACCTAGACTACCAATAAGAGCTATGATAAGATCAAACATCATTGCACCATAGATAGCAAATCCAGCAAACATTCCGCTGATCCAACAAAATGCAAGAATCTTCTCGACTTGCTTATATGGAATCATAGATGATAAAACTACATCATTCTTCATCTTAGTATTTTCCAGATACCAATACAATTTGACAGATGTGTTCAAGACGCTCGATATGTTCAAAGGCCCGCCAAGGACTAGTGTCGATAGATACCACACCATGACCCTTGATACCTACGATATCATATGCTATATTGCCGTGTTCATCTAGTTCTAGATTCTCATGACAATAGTCTGCGAGTTCTTGACTAATAGGTGGAACATCAGGTACATTAGGAGCAACGTGTGTATATCGACTAAGTTCTGGAAAATCCTTGGCCAGATCGCCTAGTTCAATACCTCTATGCATAGCAGCTACGCAATAAGTAGGATGAAAATGCACAACCACTCGAACATCATCTGCATGCTGTCCCATATTCTTCTGTAAACCAAAGTGAAGAGGAATCTCACCACTCGGTGTCAGATTAGAACTAATATCAGTATACTTTTCTTCTTCCCATGAAGATCCACGAATACCAATCTTCTTGAATTGGTCAGGTTGCAATGTTTGCTTACGGACACCGCTTGGAGTAATATAGAAATGATCTCGATCATGATGACGGATACTTACATTACCATCTCGGCTAGTAATCCAGTTCCGACGGTAAGCCTCGATCATAGTATCGCAAATTGTTTCTAGCACTATTCAATCCTACCTAGACGATGCATGATATTAGAAATCTTTCTAATCTCGGCTTCATTATTGATGATACTATTCATGTAGAAACCAAGAGCTCTCTTAATCAGAGTAATATCGGCAGTAGCCAAAGCTGCCCTAGGCCTTTCAGTCTGTGTCATTTAATATCCTCAATCTTATAAGTTGTAGTCGGAACTCGACCATCCATAGTATATGTACTAGAGTCAGAAAGATCAAGCTCTGGAAATTCTGACTTTACACCGCTATAGTTAGCTTGAAATGATGCAGCATTATAATCTTTAGCACTTATAATAAAAGATTCTCCATATTGTGTAAGCTTATACACTTTCATAGGAGTAACTTTATATCTCTTAAACTTGATCTTTTCTTTGAGTTGCTTTTTAGTGTCATTAAAAGAAAGAATCCTATTAAATTCTTCTTCAGGAAGAGTTGCAAGATTTCCCCAAGAAGCCGGATTAGTACGATTGAATTCTTTAAACATTTTCATTCTCTTCAAGTTGAAGGTCTAGATCAAAAAGATTACCAATTTCCATAATGATACGCTTATAGACTTCATCTCTATCATAATTAGTACCATCAAAGCAATGCGCAAATGGAGTCAGCTCAAGCTTGAGTTCATCATCAAAATATACATTTGCTCCTTGTGCATAAGATGGACCACACAATTCACAATCCATCGAGTCATATTGCCATTCAATCCGGATATGCATCTTTACTTTCTCTTGAAAAACAAACAGATCACTAAAATAATTATAATAAATTCAAGAAATATTGTCAATGGATTAAACACGACTGTGCTATAATAATTATTCACCACGGGTTCCACGCAGCAGCATTTACCAGTTTCACTGGTTGTCGGCGCACTAGGAGCCGCTGTTTTATGAACAGAGGAACGATGCTTATTAATCTGCAGAAACTGGTAAACCGTATTCTGTATAGACACAAATTGGTTCTGTTGTACTTCGGTGGTATTAACAGTTACATGCGGAGATGCCTCCACGGGCTTTGAAGCCAAAGGTGGAGGTGATTCCGTATTATACTGTACGATTGTGTCTTCATCCATAACAGTACTTGCAACGTAACTGCTAGTCCCAAGACTAGGTGGATGAGGTACATGAATATAATGTTGTTCCATTGTCTAATCCCAAAGAGCCATGAAGTATTTACCGAATAACTTAGTTCCATTATTGATACGAGCTAGATGCTTATCATATCCCTTGCGGTCAAATACGTGAGTATCATTAGGACCCTTTTGCATTTCTTCATGATTACCATCTTCAGTAGGTACCCACTTGATATCATGCTCACCGCTATGGAATTGATCCTCCCAAGTGCCTGAAGCAATTTCGCCAAAGGCAAAGATCATTTCACCTAGGATCCAATCCCAGCGAGCTTCATGATTTGCATCTGTGTCATATTCGTTTTCCTTTGGTGGAGCAGATGTTGACCGTAGATGTTTAGGCACATCCTTATCATCAGTGAATGGAGACCCATGCTTTGTCTTTTGTAGTTGTTGCAACATAGGAAGAATGATAACAGACAGTGTGTGATCAGTCGACCAAGTATCATAGTTATGAATCTTGACTTTAATCTTTCTTTGTCTCTTATTGTAGATATATTGACAGAAACCGGTCAAAGGCGTTTTTGATAGCCAAGACCCAATATTATGCCTCTTATCATCATTAAGAAAAGGAAGAAGCATATCCACAATCTGATATGGACCAATCCACTTCTTATATCGGCCAATATAAACTTTCATTCATCACCTCTATTCATCATCTTCTCATAAAGCTCTCTAGAGATCACAGGACCACGAGCCTTCTTATACTGCTCTAGTTGGGTTTCTAGTTCAGCGATCTTGTAGCTTTCTACAGCATCACGTAGTTCAAAGTTCTCCTGAAAAAGAGACTCAAGGTCTTGACTGGCTTGCCGTTCAATTTCATAATACCAGCGACCTGAAGGACTAGTTGCTCTCCATAGCTCTCGTGTTCTATTCAGTTTCATTGATACCTCCAAGGGCGGCGAGAATGGCGGCGCTGACATGCGACCCATAACCGTTATTGTTCCAAGCAACTGTTGCCCGTTCTACTGCCTCATCGCTCGTCAAGTGCTCCTTGACAGCAGCGAGGATGGCGTCGGCGGTCCATCCGGCGGGATAGCCCAGTTCGATAACGTCCTTGATCTTCTCTCTAAGCGTCATGTTACCTCCAAAGGCGCGGCGGGCTGTCATGCAATCTTGCAGTGTCAGCAACCTACGACCTCCCCTACCGGTATACAACTCAATTTGGTCAAAAGGACGGGTGTTGGCACCATGTGCCCATTCTTTTCGCGCTTCATCGTCAAGATGATTGTCATCATAGGCGTCAGCGATCTTTACTAAGGGCTCAATCGCCTCCCGCAGCCTCGCATTCTCTGCCTTGAGCGCCTCGACCTCTTGCCCTGCGCGGATCAACGCCTCCGTCAAATCCGTCTCGGTGACGATTGGTGTGTTAAATTTCATTCTCATAGTATTCCTCTTCGTTTCCATAATTCATAATAACATATCATGGAATTAATGTCAACTGCTAATGCACTCTAGTGATTTTCTCACAGCGATATCCAGCGACTTCACTGTGGCTCTTTTGAATATCAGAACCTACAGCAGCACACTCTTGGTATAGAGCAAATGAATGGTGCATCTCAATCACCCATGGACGATCTTTCATCAGTAGTATCAAAATAAACTCTATCATTAGATGCCCTTCATCTTTCCATATGCTAAACAGACACGTTTACCCGTTACAGGATCTGGTCCATCTAGTTGCCGATATTTGATAGGCAAGCGTCTATACTGAGCTAGAGCGTGACGCAGATCAGTAGTGTACACAAAGGTCTTGAATCCACGAGCATCACCGAAGCCATATGGACCAAACCACGGATGGAATCCACAACACATACTTCTGCCACCTACTGAATAGTTTTTCTTCACTAGATCCTCTTTAGGTTTTTGAAATGAGAACTACCAATACTCTTATCCCTAAACTTTAGCATTGCATGATCTTCAGCAATGGCAAGGATAGTGGCTTGGTGACCGTTAATTGTATGCACTTGGTCACCCACCTGAAGGGGCTGCTCTATCACTTCAATGGAGGTGATGGTGGTGTAACGGTCGTTAGTGTCGATACTCCAATCTGATGCGAACCACATGATGGTGTCTTCTGCATCTTTGATTGTTTCCTCAAATGTCACCCTCACCCGATCACCAGGCTTGAGGCTCTGAATAGTTTCTTCAATAGTCATATTCATAATCCCTAAACACATAACTCCAAATAGCAAAGATCATAATAAAACTCCAACATGTAGAAACAAACAATCCAACAACAGAACCAAACCGAATAAAATTAAAGAAGATATCTACATAACTATGTATATCATGATGCATTTGCTCAAATACAAAAATCATGAGAGTACCACTACATGCAAACAGAATAGTAAACAGTACAGACAAACAGATACCTAACAGAATTTTCTTAATCATTGTTTTGAATCTCTTAGATTTTTTCCGGGAAATTTTTTTCTGGCATACTAATCACACTTTGCACTCTATTTTAAACCACGAAAATCTGGCTGGGAGTCTAGGCCACTGGCCCTGTGTTTCACTTCTGCAGTGTGATTTATTATTAGCACTTCACCTTCGCTCTTGCATTAGCTCACACTCGAGCATTCGAATCTCATACTTCAATGCATCTATCTCATGCTGCTGGTCTCTAATCTGTTCAAGCAGATCAACAATCTCAGCCTTATACTCGTCTTCACCAGGAAGCATTTGGCCATGGCCTTCGGGAGTAGTAATATTCATGAATTCAGAGCTCACAGACGCCATCCTTACACTTCCTCTTCTTCTTATGAGGCCAACAGATTAAAGCCAGCAGAGCCACCAGTATTACACCAGGGATGATTAGATAGTCCATGGTTAGTCTTCCACTTCATTGATATAGGATTCATCAACCCAGTAATCAAACACTGAGGAAGATGCATCCAGCTCTTTGACCTTGGCATGAGCTTTGTTATAGCTAGAATATACACCGAAGACATCCACCTTAGGATATCCAGGTTCTTGCTGGAGTATGACATACAGAGTCTTCATTACATACACCAGTAGGTTTCAGAGGAGACATTGCAGCACCAGGGAGTGTCGATGGGCTGCACGACTTCTTTTCCAGACATCAGGTTGATCACGACTTCTACTTCGCCGAACTCGTTGATGGCAGCATCGAAGCCCTTGGAGAAGGCCCGTTGGAAAGCAGGAGGCCAGTATTCAGGAGCTTCGTCCACGTCAGTCAGGTCTTGAGCGTACTGAGTACCAATGTAGCGGCCATAGGCTTCAGCGGTCTGGTAAGTGATCAGTTCGGGAGCAGTCATGATGATTCCTTGAATGAGAGGAGGATAGTCAGAGCAGTCCGAGATTAGCCCATGAAGTGGGCTGCGTACCACTCATCGGCCTCAACCCAGTCATCCGTGATGGTGGCCTCGTTCCAGCCCGTGAGGTCGAGCTGACCCTTGTGCCGGGTGGAGACATCCATCTGAGCCAGCTGGCCCTGACGGGCGGCCATGAAGCCGACCGACGGAGTGGAGGTCATGGCGAAGACGAGGTTGATGGTGTTTGTTTCCTTGGTTGGTTGATAAGACTATCTTATACCCTGGTCGAATTAATGTCAATCCCCTAGGCGACCTTGGACCAAGGGGCTCGCTTCGACGGCCGACGGTCGAGCTGCTTCGACCCGAGGACGGTCCGGGTGTTGCAAAGGGTCGTGCCCTTCTCGGCCATGAAACAGGCGACAGCGCCAGCATCGGTGGTGCCGAGGGTCTTGGGAGCGAAGCGCGAGTTCATGTCAGTTTCCTTGTTTGTTTCGATAAATCTATCTTATACCCTGGACGAATTAATGTCAAATGGCCAGAGCGGCATTCCGCCATGCCCGACCATGGCCACCGTGGCTCTCGCCGAGGACCTTGCCATCGACCACCACCACGTAGCAGCAGCGGATGGTGTCGATCTGGAGCTTGGCGGTCGGGTGCTTGGCGAGAACTTGCTGCTTCGGAGTCATGCTGTTTTCCTCTGGATGGTATATCCCATCTTACCATGGCTCCGAATTAATGTCAACCCATCAGACCGCGGACCGTGCCGTACTTCAGGCCCCAGTCATAGTCCAGGTAATCATAGTCCTTGGCCTCGAGATCATCCAGCAGATCGTCCGCCTCAGCAATGTAGCGAATGGCATCCTGCACAGTAGCATTGACCACGAGCTTCTGGATGTCAGTAATGCGCTCATTGAAGATTTGGAGACGACGGATCTCGGACTGACGCTCAGCCTCCATGGACTCACGCATGGCAACGATGAGGTAATCCCACGTGGCATCGAAGTCTTCGACCGACGTGAACTCACAGGCCGAGCCGCGAGGACGGAAGCCCAGCGCGTCCTTGTGCAGGTCAGAGAAGACCTGGGCCTTGCCAGCATGCTCAGCGGAGACGGCAGCGATATCGGAAAGGGTCAGAAAGGTCATGTTCGTTTCCTCTGGATGGTATATCCCATCTTACCACGGGAGCTAATTAATGTCAACCGCGGCTTGGGCCCGGCATACTAGATCTGCAACCTCAGCGTCCACGACCAGCATCTAGCAGCCAGGCCCAACCTATCAGAGCCTAATATTCGGCTCTCCTAAAGTATAGTAGGGCTCATAATCTTCATCATCATAATCTTCATGGTCAGCAGAGTGTTTGTCCATGTACTTCTTGAACTCAATGAGCTCAGACCTGGTCATAGGCTCACGAGACCAGACCTCAGTGCCATCAGAGAAAGTATAGGTGTAGCCATTATTCACCAGAGCCATGTCGATCCGCATCGTGCTTTCCCTTGTTTCCGTTGATGATTTATCTTATACCCTGGACGAATTAATGTCAACGGGCTCCCAGATCTATTTCCAGTTCCATCTCGATGCTTTTACCTTCGTCCTCTAAGCATTGCAGAAGATTAATGAAGGCTTGCCGAGTATATGCGTCAGTGATATGAGAGTGTAGAGAGTCATAGATATACTGGATGTGATCATAGGCAGAGACGAATGCATTGAGAGCTTGCTTAGACATTGTGTGTTCCTCTGTGTTTCGATAGATCCATTCTATAGGGTTCTGGAATTAATGTCAATAGCTTTTCGCGTCAGTGTATACTCTATGGCCCTATGCTGTATTTTGTAAATATGTCAATTTGTAAAAGAATCGACAAGTGTATTTGTAAATCTGTCAATAATTTACAAGCTATTACTCAGTGTATCTTACGAGGTTATCCAGTGAAATAAGTTGATCACTGATACCTAATGTAGTACAGCAAATCCATGCGGTGTTTTCTATAATAGTTTTAATAGTATAGATTAGATCTGAGTCTTTAGCCGAGAGAATGATTACACTATCACCTGGCTGGAGTGGTTTATCTATAATAGATGCAGCTTTGATTTCTTTAGAGTCTGGGAATATCACAAATGTTCGATTGACTCCAGCTCTTAGTTCTATTGATCTATCATCGTATATACGGCCGATGCGGGCTTCAATTGTAAGACGAAGCCAGTCGTCTTTCTTGGCTGATTCTAATGTTTCTTTAATAGACATTAGTGTTTCTTGAAGAGTTGTAAGAATTTAGCACCGAGCATGCCTATAGCTATACCGATACCAAAGGGGATTACTACATAATAGATAACGAACTCAAGCATAGGTAAATTCCTCGGTGATTTCAGTTACATTGATACTATAGATCTTATAGTCATTTGAGCACCAGAGGCGGATAGCTTCTCTGACTTCTTGAAGAGTTGAGTATTCCAGGGTCAGTACACCGTGATTTGGAATATCATACATGAGTAGTTTGTAATGATTACGCATTAGAGATAGCCCACCATTTGCTTCTTGGAGTTATAGATTGCAATAAATGCATGAGTTGCATCTTGCTTACGAGTCATTGAGGGCCTGGAGCCATTCCTAGACTTACGAGGACCTCTATAGAACGTGCGAGTACTAAACTTATCCTTGGTGTGGCCATTAGCCCAGAGTAGATGAAGCTCGGTGTTGAGTTCATTACGCACTTCGGTAAGCTTATTCATAGGGATGATTGACTTAGACACGAGTATTAGCCTCCAGTTGATCCATTTGTTGCATGACCTTTACAGTACCACCAATGTACTTGTCGACCTCAGGGAATTGAATTGCCAAGGTAACCAAGTACTGGTGGAGATAGCCAGAGATATAAGGATAGCCAAGACCATTAGTCTTGTCACTACCACGGCTGCGATTATTCAGAATCGCCATGAAGTCTTCTACATTAGACATAGTCTTCTTCCTCTTCTTCAGCATAATAGGGTTCATCATCAACGTTGATCTTGACATCACCAAGATAGATGGTGCCGTTAGACATCATAGTCTCGAAGTCAATTGCATAGTCATGCAGACCACCAAGTCGAGCGATGTCGTCGGCAAGCTTATCACTTGGATCACAGTCAATCAGCCGAATGCAACCAAGTGAACCAGAGTCAACACAGAGGTTATGGCTGAAGTTATCCTTATAGATACCATCGCCATAGGTGGTCGAATACATGGCAAAGCGCCGGCCATCTTTCAGAGTGAACTCACCACTGAGGCATTTGCCATTCTGAATCGTGAGTTCGCACACTTCATGCCAAGAGTCACCAAGGACATAGCAAAGATCACCGACGTAGTAGACACCCTTAGGCATAGTCATTAGCAGTTTCCTTGTTCCGTTGATGTCCCATCATACCATGGGAGTGAATTAATGTCAAACCCTAGGGCTGATATTTCTTCCAAAGAGCCGCAATTTCTTCCTTATAACCCAGCTGCTCTAACTGAGTCGACTCGAGGCGCATATTGGCCTGTTCTTCAGATCCCATGCGATATACATAAGGATCGTCAGAGTAGCCATAGTACCAGTCAAAGTTCTTGAGTCTTTGCTCAAGCTTGAGAATCTTCTCAAGTATTTCGAAGCGTTCTTCTACTCGCATTCCATTCCCTCTTCTTCATATTGCATACCATAATACTTACAGATGCATTCCCAGACACGGTCACATTTTGTGCCATAATTGTCAAAGAGACGATAGAACTTATATTCGCCAAGAACACTCACGTGATCACTGGAAATATACTCGAAGCCACCATAATAGTCAAGAGAACCAGCTCGGGTGAGTGTTACTACAATGGCTTCTTTATTGATGAAGAGGCAATAACCAGCACGAGGATCGAGGCCGAGCTCTTGAGCGTTGGTCTCTTTCATGCTGTAAACATAGTCAGATACAACATCCGTAACTCGGTCTTGAAGGCGCTCAAACGACGTGATCATGTTTTTTCCTTAATTCCTTTGATGTCCCATCATACCATGGGAACGAATTAATGTCAATCCACTGGCCGCACATATGGCTTCATGGTGGTACGCTCAATCACCACTCTATTCTTAGTATCTCTATAGACTCTAAAGATACCGGGCACTGCTAGTCTCTCAACCTGGTGGTTGATTACTTGCTTCACCATGAACTCTTCATCTTCTGTCAGCTCAAATACTGTCATGCACACATCCTTTCATGTATTGAGTGGATGTGTTTACATTTGCCATGATATACGAATCCTGAGCATTCACACATCCAACCTTTCGTTGTCAGTGTAACTATATATCCTTTACTAGTCATGGGCCATTCCATGCCAGTGTAGAAAGATTTTTTATAGTCAATGCCAGGTAGTTTCAGAGCTTTACGATTGAACCGACGGCCCATGTTATCTCCTCATGGATGAGATTTCTTCTGCCTGCTTCTTATTGATTACTGGTACAGCATTACTCTTATGCATGGTAGCAATGCCAGTTACTAGTGTACCGGTGTATTTCTGAGTTGGCTTGGCAGATGTAGCCAATGGATCTACACGAGACATGCCAGCTGACACAATAGGTGCTGTGACACGTTGCATAGACTTAGCCACAAGAGGTGACTCGACTACACCGGGTTTACATTTATGTTTGCCTGAGATATAATTGATGTACTGGTCAATTGTGAACTCAGGCAGTCGTTGCTGCCGCCTAAACTTATTGTATGAAGCAAAGGCGGCAGCTGTCTTGCCATCTATAGTCTTGCCTTTTGACTTCTTACCCTTCGTAGAAGTCGTTGACAAAGATATGTGGGCAAGATGCATGCTCAATTATAGATCTCCTGAAGTGTTTTCTCGGCCAGCCACATGGGCTCAGAGTCACAAGCACCATGCTCAGAGAAGTTACGCAGATGCTGATACATATATGTACTTGCTTCACGATAGTTACTGAAGTTATTACATGCCGTTTGCAAATAATAATTCAGATAAGAAATGGTTTCAGCAGTAGCTGTGTCATACAACTCCCACTGGTCGAGAGTATATGACACAAAAGCCTGCTTCTTAATCTCAAGATTACGCATCATTATACTCCTCACTGAAGTGTTCTTCGAGCTGACGGAAGTTAATGACACGCAGATCTAAAAGATCGCGCACAAAGGATGCTTCAGTACCAATGGCACAGTCAACAACCTCATTCACGAAGTCTTCAATCATGTCAGCATTCCAGCCCTGCATAAGGTCGGAATACCACAGAGACACAAGCCAAGTCTGATAGTTGCTAAAGCCGTTACAAGTCATGTCAGTCATGTTCCATTCCTCTTTTGATAAGACCATTTTATATGGTAGGGCAATTAATGTCAATGGGCCTTAGGCCGCTTGACGGAGTTTCTTACCGAAGTAATAGAGGGCCGAAGCCTTGTTGCACTTATAGAACTTGCCAGTAGATACTTCCTTATAGATGAAGGGATACTTATGAGAGCGGCTGTTGTAGCCAGTCAAGACCTTGCCGCTTACTTCAGTCAGCAAAAGATCATTGAGCTTAGCCTGAAGCTGAAGAGCAGCATCAACCTTCTGAGCTTCAATAGTCTTGCCGCCCTTTACTTTGACGGACAGCTTTAGATCTGCCGACTCGGAAGTAAAGCGGATGTTACCAATAGCAAACTCAACACCATGAGCTTCGCCATACTTGGCCAAAAGGGCAGTCAATTCAGCGCGGAGAGATTGGCAAACGGCCTTGTCAAAAGTCGCGATAGTCATGTTCATTCCTCGTTGGTTGGTATATCCCATTCTACCATGGGCTCGAATTAATGTCAATTGGCGGTGCATTTGTCCTACGAAAGAGATGCACCAAACTCTCGCCCTCATTGCTCTAGACTGGGTGAGGACCTAACCACCTTTCGGCTCCCAATATGCTGTGGCAGGTGAGGTATCTCTTGCCCGCGGCAAGTGTCTTGCCCGCGGGCAAGTGCCCATTCTCCTTTTAGCGGTTAATTACTCCGCTTCTATTGACACACTCTGCAGAAGTGCATCTCTAGACTTTCCTTACCACGAATTCATTGGCTGGTATACTTAGACTGGCAAGTAAACCGGCTTAAAGCCAAAGACTTCGCACCGGTATAATACACCATGGATCTCAAACTCATCATTGACCATAGATGACCGGTGGCCAATATAACGGCCAAAATGAGTACGCAGAGGCTGCATTACTTCTACATCGTCACTATAATCTTTATTCTCAAACTCTTCTTCAGAGACGGGATCAATAAGCATGGGCCCCTTGGACCAAGAACCAAAGACATTTTGAGTACGCTCAAAGGCATATTCCAATGCCGCATCAGTATTCATGCTCGGAAAAGCATCAACATTTGCAATATGCACGCGCCCACCCGAGAGTTCGTCGATATGATAAACTGCCACGATAGCCATTAGTTTTTTCCTTGTTTCCTTTGATATCCCATCATACCATGGGAACGAATTAATGTCAATCCACTCTCAGGCGTCAGCGGCCCGAAGCTGCTGACTCATATGCCGGTATTCATCTCTATAGATCTCAAGATCTTCTTCGAGTTCTTTAATGAGCCTCAGGGCTTTTTCATACTTAGAGGTGTGGAGTACTACCCAACCACTCTGAGTACCACAGTAAGGCTCAAGTAGTTGAACTATCTTACTCATGCCGTTTCCCTTATTTCCTTTGATGTCCCATCATACCATGGGCTGGAATTAATGTCAATGGCCTGAGCCAAGGTTACCCATTCTTGAGGCAGGTAACCTTGGCCAGGGACTCGAACCGAGTTGCATTGGCTCGACGAAGCTTAGCAATCTTGAGAACCATACGAAGACTGGTTTCACGAAGACGGTCGAAGTTCTTAATCACGAAGTTCATGACGTCAGACTTCTGTTCTTCAGTGTAGTCATCGAGAAGACCAGCTTTGACGACTTGCTTGATACGGATGAGGTAGTCACGCTTAGTCTTCATGGCGAGATCGATGTAATGGGACCGAGAAACAAGAGCACCGAAGTGAGGTGCAAGCTTGTGACCCTTGTCGATCATTGCATCCATGTCGTAGTTGGTAATAAAGATGACAGTACCATTGAACTGGAAGCGACGAGGCATGATGTCGCCATCTTGATCCTCAAACTTAGCTTCAGTCATCCAAGAGATCATACGCTTGTCAGACGAGTCAGTTGCAGCCTTGATAAGGTTGAGAGACACATCGTCGAAGAAGATGCTGTCGGCATCGTCAAAGACCACGACACAACCGGGATGCCTATGCTCATAAAGAGCACGAAGCAGACCAGTAGCACGAACATAGCCCTTGATCTGAGTACTACGAACACCTTCCGGATCATACTCATTGAGCACTTGCTCGACAGTAAACGACTTGCCGAGACCTGCAGGGCCAGAGACAATGAGACCACGAATGGTACCATCTACTGCGGCATATGCAAGATCGCTGAGAACAGTGAAGCGTTCATGCAGCTTAGCTTCGATTTGCTCATCCGTTTCATTAGAGACAGCTTGAGCGAAAGAAGAAACGTTACGAGCTTTGTCACGGTTATAAACGCCACGAGGCATATTGAGATGTCCTTTGTTTGGTTGGTTTGATAAGGCTATTATATCTGGTAGGCTAATTAATGTCAATACCGCGGAGCTAGATGATCCACATCAGCTGATCCGACTGACATCATAATCACGACTAAGATAAGCCCAGCTATGGCAAAGATCACAGCTGCAGCCTCAAGGGCAAACCTAATGTAGCGGTTCATGTGGATTCCTTTTCCTTTTGTAAGACCATTCTATATGGTAGGCCAATTAATGTCAATGGGCTCAGACGTAATGAGTCAGATTGTCAAACTCACGTCCGGCGGGCCAGGTCCATACAGTATACACAGCTAGCTTAGCCCACACAGCACAATCACGCCGAGTAGTACCAGAGATAGAGTTCCACCGACCAGAAGTCTTGCCATAGTTATAGCGAGGGCCAACATAAAAAGTCTTGACCTTATACTTCTTGCCAGTGACTTTACTCAGCTTATTCAGCTCAGCCTTAAGTACATCTCGAGCATAGTCGAGTTTATGGATAGGGATAGGAGTGTAGCCAACTGGAGTTTTGGGAGTGTAATTCTTCATGCTTCCATTCCTCTTTTGTAAGACCATTCTATATGGTAGGCCAATTAATGTCAATCCGCCTTGTCGTTTTTATGACGAGAATGACGACTGAAGCTGCCCTTTCCCTTTTTAGCCTTAAAGATCAAGGCCTTATTGGCTTTATGGGCATTCTTGGCTATTGGGTTCTGGCTCATGTTCCAATTCCATAATTAATTCCATAAGAGTATTATATTAGGTAGGCCAATTAATGTCAATATCTTTTTTTTCTTATAAATATTAAAATATGGGAGTTTAATATGGCAACTTTAAAGACCGAATATCAAGTTCAACCCACATTATACATAGATATACCTACGAACTTCGATATTCATCCAGTCAAAGGCGATATTGTTTTAATAAAAAATGATGAAGCCGTCAAGCGTTCTATTATTAATATTGTAAGAACATCTTTATTTGAAAGACGTTTCCGCCCAGATTTTGGCTGCAATGTTGTTGGACAACTCTTTGAAAACTTTAATGACAACACCATTTACATGGTACAGCAAAGTATTATATCAGCTATAAACAGCTATGAGCCTAGAGCTAAACTTATCGATGTTACAGTTTCATCTATTGATGGAAATGATAATTCATTAGCAGCAACAATAACATTTGCGATTAATGGGGCATCACAACAAACTACTTTAACAACCACACTTGGTGTCAGTCTTGTTAGATAAATAATTGACGCCTTCACTTATTAATTGAGATAATTCATGTCATCAAACAGTGCACTTGTAACATCTAGTTTAGATTTTGATACAATCAAGGCTAATTTAGTTACATATCTACAGGGTCAACCTCAGTTTAAAGGCTACGACTTTCTTGGATCTAACTTATCAGTACTGATAGATCTATTAGCATACAACACTTATTATAATAATTTCTACACAAACATGGCCATCTCGGAAGCATTCCTTGACTCGGCACAAATCATGGACTCAGTAGTATCCCGTGCTAAGGAACTTAATTACACTCCTAGATCTAAAAGATCTGCCACAGCACAGATTACCTTAAGTGTAACTCCACAGCCTGATAATGTTGGTAACTATCCAGCAAACATATATATTCCAAAATACTCTCAGTTCAGCTCTAGAATTGACACGAGTATCTTTACATTTACTACAGATCAAGACATTGTTCTTAATTCAGTTAATAACTATACTACATCTAATATATCTATCTATGAAGGCACTGTAGTAACAGAGCAGTTTGTATATGATAGCACATTAACTGATCAGAAGTTTTTATTAAGCAATCCTAATATTGACACAACAAGCATTTCAGTTCATGTTCTAAATTCATTAACTGATACTAATAATACTGAGTTCATTCAAGCATCTACTCTTCTTGGATATAATAATGCTTCAAAGATCTTCTTTATCCAAGGCTCATCTAATGGAAGATATGAGTTAATCTTTGGTGATGGTAATATTGGTCAAGCATTAATCAATGGTAATGTTATAAGTGTTACATATAGAGTCTGTGCAGGATCAAATGGTAACTTATGCAAGACTTTTATTCCAATCAATGGCATTGGTGGATATGGTCAAAGCCAAATAGGCGTAAAAACTGAGCTGTCTTCATATGGCGGATCTGATGCAGAAACCATTGACTCTATTAAGTATAATGCACCAAGACATTACCAAACACAGCAGCGCGCAGTAACCAATGATGATTATCGTATCATTCTTCTTCAAAAGTTTCAGAACATCAGAGCTGTGAATGTATATGGTGGTGAAACAGTATATCCTCCTAAGTATGGATACGTGTATGTTTCAGTAGATCTGAATAATGTAATAGGTGTTCCAACTAGCGTAGCAGATCAGATTGCAGCATATCTTTTAAACTATATGCCTATTTCAATTAAGCCTATTGTAATTTCACCAGATTATATGTATATTGAGCCTACAATCAATGTAAAATACAATCTAAATCTTACAACACAAAGCACCGGTGATATTCAGTCAACTATTCTTGCAACAGTTGTTGCATTCAATAATGATAATCTTAATGACTTCAATATTCTATTCAGATATAGTAAGTTAGCAGCTGCAATTGATAACTCAGATCCTTCAATCTTCAGTACTGATCTTGAAGTCCGTATGACTAGACGATACACACCTACAATAAATCAATCTGAGGTTATTTCAATTAACTTCGAGAATCCTTTAATTGCTGGTTCAGTAACTTCAACAGCATTTACATATAACAATGTATCTGGATTCTTTAAAGATATGGGTGATGGTACTATTGCAATTGTAAGTGGTATTGGAACATCCGGTGGAACACCAGTAAGTAGTTCTAAAGTATCAACACTTCAAGTTAATGTAGGTACTATTAATTATGACACTGGATTAGTATCAATTAACTTCCCAGCCGTATCTGCCTTTGTTGGAAATTATGTAAATATCTATGCTAAATCTTCTACACCAGATTTTAGTGTTAATACCAACAGCGTATTACTTATAGATCCAGTTGATGTATCAGTAAACGTAACGGCGGCTAGACAATGAATGATATTGAAAAGTCAATTGCACCATTAATTGAAGATCAGTTTCCTGAGTTTTATAAAACTGACGGTCCAAATTTTATTGCATTTGTAAAAGCATATTATGATTTCATTTCAGATGGCGGAAATGAAGCTAGAAACATACTGACTTATCGTGATATTGATACTACTATAGATCAGTTCCTTAATAAGTTTAAGGATGAGTACTTAAATGGTATTCCTTATCCTACATTTGCAAACACAAGAAATATTGTAAAGCATATTCAAGATCTTTATAAGTCTAAAGGTAGTAATCAATCTATTAAATTACTTTTCAGATTGATCTTTGGTATTGATGCTGAAATATATAACCCAGGTTTAGACATCATCAAACCTTCTGACGGTAAGTGGATTATTCCACGTTATCTTGAGTGCAATAAAAGCAATAAGTCTTTTTCATTAATCGGCCAAATCATTAAAGGATCTATCACAGGATCTACTGCATTTGTTGACTCAGTAGCAAGAAAGAAAGTAGCCGGAAAATTCTTAGATATTGTATACATCAGTGATATACAAGGTCAATTTTTAACTGGTGAGATTATCAGTGCAGATGGAACATTAGAAGATGCACCAAAGATTGTTGGATCTCTTAATGAGATCACAGTAACTAATGGTGGAACCAATAACAAAGTTGGTGATCTTCTTTCAGTTACATCGTCTGATGGTAAAGGTGGAATCGGAATTGTAACTAGTACTTATGATGGTTCTGGTATTGTAAGCTTTAACTTACGAGATGGTGGTTATGGATATGAACAAACTAACACATCGGTGTATATCTCTAATCTAGTTATTTCAGTTTCAAATTCATCAAGTTATTTCCCACCATTAGGAAGATTAATTCAACCTATGCAAGAGTTTGAATACGAGACTCTTAATGGTGTTTTATTTGCTGTAGGTGATTATGTAAATGGATACGATTCATCCAATACTATACAAGCAAATGGATTTGTTATTGCAATTAAGAATGCTACAGCTAATAGCGGTAATCTTATCATTAGTGTTACTAATGGTGATTGGAATTATGCTACAAGCTATATTGCAACAGTCAATAATACTTCAAACGCAGTATACTTTAATAGTAATGATATTACGGCATTTGCTACAGTAGTTGATTCTAATTCTTCACAAATTGGTATTGTATCAAATACTGCACCAATATACTCAAAAGGAACAGTGTTCTTATTTGAGACTAATCCTATTGGTATCATAAGCAGCAGCAATACATCTCATGTTGTCACAGGCAATAATACAGTCTTTACTGAGTTTGTTTTGCCTGGTGACTTCTTATATATTAGATCATCAAATGCAATTATTGGAACTGTTGCTTCAGTTGCAAATGATATATCTTTAACACTTACCAGCAACTGCGCTGTAACTCTTACAGCCAATACACAAATTTGGCGTGGATCAAGAATTGCTTATGCTAATACTGGATCAATATATGATGTTGCAGCATCAGGTGCTAATTTTTCTTTAGGCAGTATCATTAATCCTGAAACTATACGCATTAATACTGATATTATATCATCCAATAATACAACTAACACAAATTTTTTAGATATTCTTGTTAGTGGAAATAATTCAGGTGTATCTGGAAATAGTTATGGATTTCCTTTAAAGCCTACTGCAAATATTAATAGTGTTATCTCATCAGTTCTTAACTACAATGCTGTTACAATTGGATCAATTCAAAGTATTTCAAAGATCAATGTTGGTAGATTTTATAATGCTAGTCCTTTTGTTTATATTCGTGATAACAATATAGCAGACTATGATAGATATAATCTGCAAATAAATCTTGGAACAACTAACAATAGATTTGCTGCTAATACGTTCTTATATCAAGATCAAATTGTTAATTTCTATGATCTATTACTTGGATCTACTACTGGTACGTTCCAAATTGGTGAAGGGGTTATACAGCATACATCAAATGCACATGGTATTGTTGCAGAAATAAACTCTCCTCATATAAGAGTTAATACTGTTTCTGGTACATTTAATGGAACCGACTATATTATTGGACAAACCAGCGGTGCTAATGCTACACCAAACAGCATATCAAGCAATACAATTACAGTTCAAGCTCGAGCATTTATTAAGTCTGCAATTTCTAATACAATTGTAGTCGAACAAGAATCATATACGCATCAATTCAATACTAGTGATGCAATATACAGTATTGATGCATTAGGTGTTAAGACGGGTCAAGGAACTGTAAAAACAGTTTATACGGTACCATCTAAACAAATGGGAACAAATGCAAATGTTGTTGCAAATGTGTCTTCTTCAGTTGGAATTGCAAATACAGTTAAAGTTATTTCATCAGGATTTGGATATTCTGAAGCTATTCAATTACAATTGATTAATCTTATATCAAATAACGCAGGAATTATCTTTGGTCAAGCTAATGTCTATACAGCAGGAGTTGCTAATGGATATTGGCAAGATAATAGAGGTAAACTAAATTCTGACAAATATATACATGATAATTACTTCTATCAAGAGTATTCATATCAAATAAGATCGCGTCTTTCTATTCAAACTTATGCTGATATACTTAAGAAAGTTCTGCATGTAAGTGGAACACTTATGTTTGGTGAAGTTATTATTACTTCTGAAGATATCATAAACTTGAATACACAAGGAGTAATTATTAGTGGTGTTACAGCAAGTCCTATTCCGCCGCCCCCTCCATTATTCTTTAGAATATATCAACCATATACAACTAATGATAACTATCTCGATACAGCTCTTGATCCATTAATAGATACTGGAATTAGAGTTGCTTATGTTGGTCCATAAATAAAACAAATGAAATTGCAGAGATAAAGATGGCTATAGTATCAAACACAAAACTTTTTAATGTAACAAGTGCATTAGATTTTTATAATCCAATTAAAGATGTGTCTAACTCACAATATTACGTCTTTACTGCGCGCACATTAGGATGGCAAAATAACTTATCACCAAATGCAATCAGTATAGGTGTTACTGAAACTGAATATCAGATTTATGATGAAATGATCTTTGGTAAGATCATTAATCCACAAGATGTTGCAATTATGACCAATAGATATGATTGGGTTGCAAACACAGTTTACGCTCAATATGATGATAAAGATCCTAATCTATATCAAAAGAACTTTTATACTATTACCTCACCAGGTGGAATCAACAATCAGTATGATGTGTTTAAGTGTTTATATAATGCTAATGGTGCTCCATCATTAGCACAGCCTGTACTTTCACAAACAGATCCAACAGATGAAGCATATTATGCTAATGATGGATATCAGTGGAAATACATGTATAGTATTGATACTTCAACATATAATAAGTTCACAACAGCAGATTATATTCCAGTAGTTTCAAACTCAACATTAGCAGCATACTCAACAAATGGATCTATTGATACTATTGTTTTAGAAAATTCTGGAAATGGTTATGTAGCATATGCTACTGGATCTTTTGCTGCTGCAGGTGCTATCTATGATAGTACATATGCAATTACATTTGCATCTAATACATCTACAACAAGTACAACACAATTGTCTTATGTTGGATTAGATAATTTCTTTACAAATTCAGCCATATACATTGTTTCTGGTACCGGTGCAGGTCAGCTTAGAAATATTATAAGCTATGTTGTAACATCATCACAACATCAGATTACAGTCGATAATCCATTTTCTCCTCCACCAGATTTTACTTCTGTATACCAAATATCTCCTCGCGTTATTATTACAGGAGATGGTCAAGGTGCAACAGCTATTACACAAGTTAATCCGGTCTCAAGCGGAATTCTTTCAATTAATATCATTGATTCTGGATTAAATTATTCATATGCTCAAGTAGATATTGTAGGTAATACTGGAAGTACAAACTCAAGTGGCGGTGCTGTTGCAAGAGCTATTATTTCTCCCCGCGGCGGTCATGGATCTAATGTATATTCTGAATTATATGCAAATAAAGTTGGTGTTAGTGTAGTATTCAATGGAAATGAAAGTAATACTATTTCTAGTAATAACCAATATTCGCGCATTGGTATTATTAAACAACCACATTTTGCTAATGTAATAGTTGAATGTGTAGGTGGAGCATTTTCAACTGGAGAAACTGTCACACAAGCACAAGGCTCAAATACTGCAATATCAGTAAGAACAGCATTAGATTATAACTATGTATATACTATTCAAAACTTTATAAACTTAAATCTAACTTCACCAGTTACACTTACACAAGGTGCTAAAGTATATCAAGACGATGGAAGTTTTGCAAATGGTACAGTAACATATGTTAATAACACAACATCTGTAATTGTAAGACAAGACTTTGGGTTGTTTTCAAATAATCATAATCTTGTTCTTCTTGCAAATACAAATACTAATACTTCAATTAATGGAATATCTCAAGCATTTACATCTAATGTTTATGGTTTAGATGATAATAGTCATGCATTTACTTGCAACACATTAATACAGTCACCAAAGTTTATAATTGATGATAGACATATAAAGAACCTTGCTGAATTACCAGTAGGAAGTCAAGCACAATCTGCTATTGCATCTGCAAATTCTGTATCATTTTATTATGTAACTTTATCAAATAGTAATATAGTAACTATTGAAAACTATACAACAACCGCAATACTTGCTAATGCACAATATGTAGCAACTGGAAAATTTGTTGCAAGTAATGGAACAGCAATTCAATTAACTGATGTACTTGGAAGATTTGTTTCAGTTGCAAATGCAATAGGTACTACATCAGGATTATCAAGACAAATATTAAACCAAGTATCCGGTCCAGTTGATACATTTAATCAAACCTATAGACTATATGGATCATATGACACAGGATCTTTACCGTTTGTATTGAATGATTATGTTATTCAACCAACCACTGGAGCATTTGGTTATATTCAAGATATATACAAAGACAATTCTAACACAGTAACAGGATTTGCAATCAGTACTACAAAGGGTACATTCCAAGCTGGATATGCAGTAAAATCTGCAGATCAAGTACTTAAGAGTTACTCGGTTTCTTCCGTAATTCAGCCAGATCTTATTAAATATACAGGTGATATTGTATATGTTGAAAATATTACACCTATTCCAAGATCTAATACTCAATCGGAACAGTGTCAACTTGTATTGCAATTTTATTAATTAACGAGGAATAGATGCCTTTACAGACTAACTTCAATGTATCTCCATTTTATGATGATTATAATGCAAATAATAATTATCATAGAATTCTGTTTAGACCCGGTATTGCTCTTCAAGCAAGAGAGCTGACCCAGCTTCAAACTATTCTTCAAAATCAAATTGAAAGATTTGGTGATAATATCTTCGTTGAAGGTACTATTATTCAAGGGTGTACATTTAATTATGACCCTAATTACTATTATGTAAAGTTACCAGATCTCATGGTAAATGGTGCACCAACATTAGCATCAGCATATGTTGGTTGGACTGCAGTTGACCCAGCATCTAATCTTCAAGCTATTGTAATTAATTCAAGAATTGGATATGAAACTCAAGCTCCATTCTTGAATACAATTTATGTAAAGTATATCAATAGCGGTGTATATGCTAATGGTACACAAGTTCAGCAATTTGCTAATAATACTATTCTTAAGTTCTATGCCGGTTCATATAATTCTGGTAACACTGCAAATTATCAAAGCTTTTATGATACTGCATTAGCCGGAGATCAAAATGGCCAGCTTAACGGTGTTGATGTATTCCCAACTGGTACAGGTTATGCATTCTCAGTAAGCGATGGTATTATCTTCCAAAAAGGACATTTTGTTCGTGTTCCAAATAATACCAGTGTAGTAGTCAGTGCTTATACTAACTATCCAAACAATGTGTCTGTAGGCTTTGTTACAGATGAAAATATTATTACAGAATTAAACGATCAATCATTATTAGATAATGCTGCAGGTTATACTAATGCTAATGCTCCAGGTGCATGGCGTCTTCAACTTATGCCAAGACTTGTAGTATCACAAACAGATACTATTCCTGCAAATAACTTCCTTTCATTAGTAAGATTTGAAGACGGTAATGCTGTAAAGGTAAATCAAACTACACAGTATAATGTTCTTGGTGATGAACTTGCTCGTCGGGAATATGAAACCAGCGGCGACTTCGTAGTAAATCCATTTACAGTAAGTACTGAGCAATATACTACAAATACATCTTATTTTAAAGCTGTTGTAAGTTCTGGTCTTGCATACATTGATGGATATAGAGTTGAGCAAAAGAATTCATCAAGACTCGGTGTACGTAAAGGTCTTGACACTAAGACTTTAAATGGTCAAACAGCAAGTACTCGTTATGGAAATTATGTAAGAGCTAATGAGTTTGTTGGACAATTTAAGATTGGATCTAAAGTATACTTATATGATACTGCAACACAGGCTCTTACAAATGATATTTTTGCACCAAATCCAACAGGAAATGTAATTGGTACAGCTACTGTTATTTCATTAGCATATGAAACCGGTGTAATTGATACAAACACTGCAATATATGATATCTATCTAAAAGATATCACTATGAATAGTGGAAGAAACTTTACAGATGTAAGATCTGTTTTTGCTAATACTTCAGGTGGAGCAAATACTGCTCTTGCTGATCTTGTATTAGAATATAATATTACAAAGCAAGCAAATGTTGCAGTTATTAAAGACGCAACATTTAGTAGTCTTGTATTTCCAACTGGTAAAGCTGCAGTACAAACAATTCAATCTAATGCATTGTTTGTTTATAAAACAAGCAGCACAGTTCAATTTAATACTTCCGGTCTGGCAAATCTTCCAATTCTGACTTCTGGTAAGATTTATGATTATGGAGTTGGTACATTATCGGCTGCTGAAGAAGCATCTATTATTATTGTTCCTTATAATACAACTAATGTATCTACAACAACTGGTACAGCTTCAACCAATACTTCATCTAATCAAGTAAATGGTTCTGGAACATCATTCCTTTCGCAATATCAGATTGGTGATTACATTATTGTTGGAAATGATTATAGAAGAATTACGAATATTGCTAATAACACTGCACTATTTGTTGATAGTAATTGGCCAGCTATAAATTCTGGTCAATCACATAATAAGTGTTATCCAGCATATATTCCTATCAATATTACTGATAGAAATTCTATTGTTACACTTGCAAATTCAACATCGATGTCAGTACAACTAAAGTCTGCAGCGGGTTCTGCTGAAACATTTGCAGTTGGTCCAAATACTGAAATTTATTATAATGTATCACAACAAACTGGTGCAACACCTAAGACAGTTAATACAACTATAGTTTGTATTGATACTGCTTATAATCTTGCATTAAATGGAACAGTAAATGTTTCTTCTACATCAGCTAGTGTAACAGGTGCAAATACTAAATTTAGTTCATATATTCTTCCAGGATATAAGTTATACCTTGCAAATAATAACTCAAACAGTGCATTTATTGGTACAGTTGCTAATGTTGCAAATGATACAGCATTAACGCTTACAAGCAATGCTTCTTATACTGGAACTAATCAGAATATTATATACAGTGCTAATAATTCTCGTGGCCCGGCCGGTCCTTGGCCTCTTGGATTCCCAGATGCTTATAATCTATTAGCAGTTTATAGAACTAGTGCAAATCAAGGGTTCACAGTATCGCCTGAATATAATGTATCCGGATCATTTGCAATTCAAACAAATCAGACTGATACTACATATAATATTTCAAATCTTATTTTAAGTCCTACAAGTAGCTTACAGCTTAATAACGGTGATAAGCTTACCGTTGTGTATAGAGTGTTTAGACCAACATCAACCCAGCCTGGATTCTTTACAGTAGATTCTTATCCAATTGATGACGCAAACACTGCTAATACTATAGCAATTACAACTGATACTATTCCAACATATACTACATCGTTAGGAAAGACTCTTGCATTAAGAGACTCTATTGATTTTAGAGAATATGTATCTAATACAGTTCCTCTTTTTGCAAATCTTTCTCAAGCAGTAGCTGCTAGTGCTGGAATTAATCCTTCAGATAATACTACATTAACTGCACAAGCATTTGTAACACCAAATCAAGTGTTTACATACAATGTTACATACTATCTGCCAAGACAAGATAAGATCTTCTTAAATGGTGCAGGAAGCTTAAGTATTGTTGAGGGAATATCTTCTGATAATCCAGTTCCTCCTGCAGATCAACCAACATCTATGACTTTGGCTACACTTTCAATTAGTCCATATCCTACATTACTTCCTAAGTTTACAAGTAAAAATAATATTACAGTACCAAAGGTTGTATCAGTATCTGCACAAACACGCAGATATACTATGTCTGATATTGATAAGCTCAATAAGAGAATTACAAGCTTAGAATATTATTCATCTTTATCATTACTTGAACAGTCAACAACTGCTTTAAACATTCAAAGTTCATTAACTGGACTAAATGTTTATAAGAATGGCATCTTTGTTGATAATTTCAATGATACTACTGGAGCAAATTTAACTGATAAAGAATACTTTGTTTCTAGAGATGCAACAGAATCTTCACTGATTCCTGCATTCGAAGAAAGAATTTATGACTTCATGTATGATCCAAATGAAAATAATGGAAATGGATTATACGCAGCATCAGGTGATCTTGTAACTCTTCCATATAATGAAGCAGTATTATTAACTCAACAATCAGCAACAAGAACAAGAAATTGTACAGCCGGTTTCTATAATTGGGTAGGTACTCTCAAGACTGCACCTACATATGATAACTTCATCGATGTTCGTGTAAACTCTGTAGTAACTACAATCAATAATATTAGTAATATCACAAATAATACATATAATAACATTACTAATATTACTAATGATACTACAAACAATACATATAACAATACTACTAACAATATTAGCAATATCACAAATATTACTCAAAGTGCAGCAGCTTCTACTTCTAATCCAGTATCGGCCGGTGCAGCTAATCCAGGTGTAGTATTCCCACTACCAACAAAAACTGGAAATAACGGTATTGTTTCAGGCGGTGTAACAAATAATAGCGGAACTCCACCTACAGTTCCTTCAGGTACTGCAATAACAACTATTGTAGCATCTCCACCAATTCTTAGTACATCTGTTAGCGATCCATCAGTAGATACTACAGTTGGAGGATATGATATAACTGTTCCTGATAGTTATACTTCGTATGTTCCTGGAGATTCTGGACAAGGAACTACAATAGATCTTAATGCAATTGATTCTGCATTAGCCGGATTACCAGATATAGCATCGTCTGTATTGGATTCTATTCCATCAGTAAATACACCAAATACACCAACAGATACTACACCAATTTCAGTATCTAGTAGTACGCAAGGAGATATTGCATCTTTAATTGATACAGTTGCTATAGATTCATCATCTCAAATTACACCAACAGATACTGGAAGCGTTTCAACATCTATAACAACAGATCCATTAGCAGCAAGATTAAGTGATACAAACTTTAATGGTCCTACAAATATTACATATGATACTCAAACACAAGGTATCGATGCAGAATATAATCTTGATGGAGGAGCTATTGGGTTCGGAGGCGGAGGAGGCGAATTCCTTGCTCTTGGTTTAGATGACATGACAAAGAATTATTAATTAAGGAATAATTTATGACTACTACACCCATTGTAACAGCATTAGATTCATCAATAGTTTCACCTGTAGGAGGTCTTACGACAGTACAGGTTGGAGACTATCAAACAGATGGTTCTAAGCTACCATTTATTCGTGAACAGACTATTGGTCTTTATGCAACTGGCATGAAACCCAATACTGTGTTATATGTGTATTTTGACTCTACAGCCATTTCACAATTTGTTACTCCAGCAACATTAGATTTTTCAATTATAAATCCTCAAGTTACAGATTTTATTCCTACTGCACCTCGAGGTACATATTTGACTTCTGATGCTAATGGTAATGTATCTGGTATTCTTTATATTCCGGCATTAAAGTTCTTTGTTGGTACAAAAACAATTATCATTACAGATGTTCCAAATCTTGCAAGTTTTAATTCTTGCACAACATCTGCAACATTCTTATTCAATGCATTTAATTTTACGACAAGTACTATTTCTGGTACAACACAAACAAATACATCTACAACTACAAATGATAATACTTCAACATCGACAAAGGTTGTATCTACTCGTCCAGTAACAAATGTAACAGAAAATAATACTGATAATTCTACAACTCAAACAAACACTATTATTACTCCACCTCCGCCACCACCACCTTCTCCACCTACACCACTGCCTACTTTAGTTTTAAATGCAAATCTTCCAGATGCAAAAATTGGAGCAGCATATTCGGGCATTGTAGCACCTTCTGGAGGTAAGCCCCCATATTCTACTACATGGGCGCTTAATGGAGCTCCAACGGGGCTTCTCGCGACTGCAGGAGCGGCTGGTACAGTATCTGTAACCGGTATTCCAACTGGAACTGGATTATTCTATAGTGCTTCTATTACAGTAACAGTTAATGATTCTAATGGTGGATCAACTACACAAACATATCCAATTAATGTGTTTGGTACATCAGCTGCAAATACTGCTGCAGATGGCGGTGTAAAAGCTGCAAACGGTACTCTTGTTAATACACCTATGACAGAAACACTTGTACGTGTAAGACGTCGTGATCAAGATCCAATTGCTCAAAGCTTCTATGTAGATGAAAACAGATTTAAGAATTTGGATGGAATCTATGTAACTTCTGTAGATTTATTCTTCCAAACTAAAGATCCAATATTAGGTGTTACAGTTGATATTGTGACTGTGCAAAATGGTCTTCCAACAAGTACAAGTATTCCATTTTCTAGTAAAACAATGAAATCATCTGAAATTAATATTTCATCTCTTCCAGATACACCAACTCGTATAGTATTCCCATCGCCAGTATTTCTTTCTAGCGGAAACTACTATGCATTAAGAATTACTCCAGATGGTGATAATCCAAACTATACAATATATACTTGTGAAGTTGGTAAAACAGATCTGCTGACCAATACTCCAGTAACAAAGAACTGGGGTTCAGGCGATATGTTTAATTCAACAAATGGAAATACTTGGGTGCCTTTACAGAATGAATTCTTAAAGTTTAATCTTTATATGGCAAACTTTACTACAAACATAGGATCTATAAAGCTTGTCAATAAAGACTATGAATTCTTGATGGTTTCAAATAATGTTGGAACATTCAATCATGGTGAATATGTATTCCAATATGCAAATGCTTTATTCTCAAATACTACAAATTCAGGTGCTGCTGTAGTTATGGCAACTAATAGTCAAGTTGTTCATGTTAATACATCAAGTAATGCTGCATTTACAAACAGTGTTGCTGGATTTACAGTACTTAATCCCGGAAACAAAATTGTAGTATCAAATGGAAGTGCATTCGATATACTTACAGTAGCTAATGTTTCTAATTCTACAGTAATTAATATTGTTGGATATCCTAAGTTTAGTACATCAAATGGTACTATACAAATTACACCTCTTGGAACAGTAGACTTCTATGATAGATCTAAGTTTAGTCTTACTTTAGATAATTCAACTGCAAACTCTTCATCATTCTGCTTCAAACCAGGTAACATTATTATTGGAACAGAATCATGTGCAGGTGCAACTATTGCTACTGTAAGAAACAGAGTTATTAATAGATTTAATCCATATCTTTCAACTGTGCAATATCAGAATGCACAAGTTCAGTATGATATGAAAAATACTGTTAAAGATGAATACACTGATACACCATTTACTACATATCCATCTAATAAGACCAGTCATATTCTTGATAATGAAGTTATTATTGCTTCAAAGACAAATGAAATTATCTATAGAAGCGGTAATAAATCATTAGTTGCCAATGTTATTATGACAACAAGCAACAACTTTATTTCACCAGCTCTTGATCTTCAAAGTGCTTCTATTGTTACCGATTATAACTTAATCAATAATAGTTTATATCTTGAAAATACAAAGAATGGTCGTGCAGTCAATAAGTATATTTCAAAGACTGTAACACTTGCACCAGGTTTAGATGCAGAAGCATTTACCACATACATCAATGCATATTGGCCTCCAGCAGCAAATGTTGCAGTATATGGCAAATTCTTATCATCAAATGATCCAGGTCTGTTTGATGATAAAGACTGGACATTATTAGAACAAGTTGGTGGAAATGGATTATATTCAGATCCATATAATCTAAATGATATTAAAGAATATCAATTTAAGATTCCAGTATTACCACCAACAGATGCAAAAACTGGTGTAATTATTACACATGGTAATACTACAATTTCTGGTACTGCGACAGCATTTACACAAGATGTTGCAGTAAATGATCTAATTGTTCTTTACCAAGACTCGGCATTAACAATGTATCAAGTTGCAAAGGTGGTTAATATTACTAATGATTCTACATTGACCATTGATACTCCTGTTGGATTCTCTAACACAGTCATAGGTAGATATAGCATTATCACACAACCAAATCAAGCATTCTTGAATGATTTGAACCACGGTATTGTAAGATATTACGCTAATGGTGTACCATATGATACATTCATTACTTTTGCTATTAAAATTGATCTTTTATCGCAATACTCATATCAAGTTCCACGTATTCTGAGCTTAAGATCAGTAGCTACATCGGTGTAATATGAACTACGTTAAAACAGAGGATAAGAATTACATGAGAGATGTCAATAGTAATGCAATCCTAAATACTAACATAGAAGGTTTAACGATGTATAAACTACAACGTGAACAAATTTTGAAGAACTCAAAACTTGCTGACGAAGTACAAAGTCTTAAGTCCGATATACAGGATATAAAGGAGCTTCTTATGAGGATCGCAACAAATGTTAAGTAAAAAGCCATCTGACAAGAAAAATAATTTTAATCCTTTTGATACACGTGATAGTCGAGCAGTTGCTATTGATTCTACATTAAATAAGATATTAGAATTAAAACAAGATATTGAAAATATGAAAAGAGAGATTAATAGTATCGTGGAGAATAGATTTAATGGCTAAATATTATGCAAATATTCAACCCGAATTTGATACATTCGGAGTTTGGATTGCCAAGACTAATAATCTACTCAACGATATATCAACTATTGTTATTACTGTAGATGGAACAACCGACGGTGCAGTAACAACAGGTAATGCCTTTGTCAATGGATCTCTTGGTGCAACTACATTAGTAGTTAATACTGCAATCAGAGGTGGAAACGGTTCTGTTTCCGGTATATTAGCTGTAGCATCAAATACTTTATTCCAATACAATGTAAATGTTGCTGGTGTTTTATCGGCAAATATTGCAACAATCAATAGCGCTAATGTTGGAAATCTTCAAGTTGGATTTTTAACAGCTAATATTGCAAATGTTGCTACACTTATTGCAAATACTGCAACTATTAATACATTAAATGTATCAACTCTTAATGTAACTGGATCTTCAGCAGCATTTAATGTACCTGTAAGCTTTAATGCTAATGTAAGCATGAATAACAATTATTTGACCAATGTATCCTTTAAAGGATATAATGAGTTCTTAAATAATGTTTCATCAGCATCAGGTACAGTTACATTAGATCTTGCTGCTTCAAACTTCTTTGTTCTAAATCTTGTTGGAAATGTTACATTAGCATTTAATAATGCTCCTTCTGGTAAGGCTGAAACCTTTACTATAATTGCGATTCAAGATGGTACTGGTGGTCGTACTATTTCTTGGCCTTCTGGAACCAAGTATGCTGGTGGAGTAGTTCCACCACAAACAACTGCAGCAAATGCAATTGATGTTTGGACAGTATTAACCTTTAATGGACTGAATATAGCATCACTATCTGTCAAGAACGCGAGTTAAAATATGCCTGTATCTGGTGGCGATTATGGTTTAGAAAAAACATGGAGAGCTTCTGGAATAGGTACAGTTACATTTAATTCTCCAGGTAATTTTACTATTCCATATGGTAAAAACTTAATCTCATTCTATGGTCAAGGTGGAGTTGGTGGAAACTCTACACCTAACTATTCAGTATCACCAGGTGCTGCTACAGCATATAGCACTACAGGTGGAAATATTTCTACTTATAACACAGTTCCTGGATCAGCTAATTACTCTATAGTGCCAGGAACTATAAGCGGATATAATACAACTCCTGGTAATAATCCAGCTTCGTATAATACTACAGGTGGAAATATAGCAGCATACAATACTGTTCCAGGTAATCCTGCTTCTTATTATGTTTCAGGAGGAACTGTTGCTTCATATAGTACGGTTCCTGGAAGCGTAGCTTCATACTATGTTGCTGGAGGTACGCCTTCCACATATGCTGTTTCTTATCCAAACTATGCTTATATTAGTCAGATCACATCAAATATTCCATCATCAACAGGAATTAATTTGACTAATGGAGCAAGCAGCGATCACTTAGCTGGCTGGTATCTTAATAGACACGGAACAGATTATTATTATGCTGATCAGGGACCATATAATACAAGTAATGGTGCAACTAATGGTCAAATTTGTCAAGCTAATGCTCCATTTAATGGTGACGTAAACCCATCTTGCGCTCTTGGATTAGTAGTAAGATATCAACAATTTATTAGTACTTATTGCTTAGGTGGAGCAACATGGCCAACTGCATATCTTGAGCATCAAACACAAAGCGGCGGTTGGACTTTCTTTGGATATAATGTTACATACGTTGCTGGAGCAAGACCAACTGGATACGCAAGTATTGGTGCAATATTAGCAGGTGATGCATTTGCAGCTGCAATACTTCCTTATATTATTAATGCTGCTATTCCATCAGGTGGAGCACAAAATACATTACTTAATAGATTAAAAACATATACTTGGACTTCTGGAAACATTGCTTCAAACTTCGCAGACTTTGCAGCATATGCAGGAAGCCTAGCTGGTGGTCAACCTGCTACATATAATCCACCAACAACATATGTTACTTCTATTTTAGAACGTCATCATCATACTGTATCTGGATTTACTACAGTATATGTTGGTGGATACAACCCACCAACAGTATTATATGGAACTTGTCCAGCTTATGTGCTTAATGCTAATGGATGGACTACAGCTTACTTATGTACTACTGGTCCAGGAACAGTTGCTTCATATAATCCAATAGCATATACTGTAACATCATATAATACTCTTTCATATCCAGTTGGAAGTTATAATCCTCCAGCATATCCGGTAGCATCATATAATCCTCTGTCATATCCAGTTGCTTCTTCTAATCCTACTACATATCCTATATCAGCTTATAATACAATATTATATCCTACAGCATCATATAATGCTCCTACATACGCAATTGCTGGATATAATTCACCATCATATACAATTTCTGCATATAATTCTCCAGCCTATCCAGCAGCAACTTATAATACAATATTACATCCGGTAACTGCATATGCTCCTCCAACATATCCTATAGCTGGGTATAATGTTGGTGGAAATGGAGGAATATCTTCAGCATTTGGTGTTACAATGCCTGGAGGAATTGGTGGATACGCACCAGTTATTTCAACAAGTTATATAAATCCATATGTATATCCAGATAATACTACGTATCCTATAACCGTTGCTCCTGGTGGAGTAGTAGTTATAAAATCTGAATAAGGTAAGTAAATGAGCGCGCAATTTACAACATACATAGGTACATATAATAGAGAACACGAACACGGTATCAATATAGATGACACCAATAAAAAGTCATCTAATGTGCTGTATATTGGATTTGATGGTGATCCTAAACTTACATTTAAAGTTCAAAGAGATGATCCAAATCAATTAAAAGAATTTGATAGACTTATAGATGTATGCTTAAAATCAAAAGATTCTTTTGAATATGAAATTCCAGATAATAATACGTTAATCATAAAAGCAGATTTTGGAAATCAACCAAATAATACATGGTTAAATGTAAATGATACTTGGGTATCAAATAGTTTACCATACACAATAACTACATATAAAGAAGATTTTTGTGTATCAATCTTAGATATCACAGAATCAGATCCAATCTTAAATGTAAAATATTGCAGATTAAGTAATGGAAATATTACATATTCATCTTCAAATAATAAAGATGTGTTTGTAATAGGTATGAAATATACTATAAATGGAAATACATATTATAATAGTAATCACCATAGAGCTATGAAAGAATTTGCTAATACTAATTTAGACATAACACTTTCCACTGAAGATCTATGTTTTGTAGCAGTTATAGAATATAAATGATAATACATGAAAAAAGTAAAGTTGCAATACTGTTAAATCCAAAAACAGGATCTACTACACTTTGTGATATTTTTCAAAAGTATGATGTTGATGTTTGCATACACGATCATAAAACTTTAACAGATTTTAGAGAAGAATATTCAGATCATTCTGAATATAAAATTTATTCATTCTATAGAGAACCTATAGAAAGATTTAAGTCTGCATATAATACAGCACTTAGCTTACACAATCATAGAACATTTAGATTTATTCTTTTAAAGAATGTATCTAAAAAATCAATATCAATGTATGATGTGGCTAAACCTATTTCAGAAGAAAATATTGAATATCTAAAAAACATATCTCCATATGAAATGCTTACGGCTTTAAACACTGAAGATATTAATAAGATAAGATCATTTACTCCATTATTTGCAAATCAAATACAATGGATAGATGATTCAGTAACAACACTAAACTTTGAAAACTTTGAGTCAGAAGTAAAAATGCTTATTGAAACCTGCGGATTTGATTCATCAAAACTATAGAAGATTTACAAAAGCTGATAAACAAGCTATCAAAAAGTTCTATAAAGAAGATTATAAATTTTTTGAATCTAAAAATATCATTTTTTAATTTGGAGTTATATAATGGTTTTTCGTGTCAATAAGTATGCAGCGCATACTGAACGGTTCTGTATTTGGAATGAAGCCTTTAATACAGATGAAGTAGAAAAGATTTTATTTTTAGAAAAAATTATAGAATTTCAAAATGGTAAAGTTGGAAGTGCTGTAACATCCACAGAATCATCAGCAAGAAAAAGCAAAGTTAGTTTTCTTATGCCAAATGATAATACTATTTGGATATTTGAAAGATTTGCTGCCATTATTCCAAAAATTAATTATGATCACTTCTTATATAATATCGATGATATAGAAACTATTCAGTATACAATATACTCAGATGATAATGAACACTATGATTGGCATGTTGATACTTTTCCAGACTATAGTGATTATACAAGAAAAATTAGTGCTACTATGATGTTATCCGACCCTTCAGAATATGAAGGTGGAGAGCTTGAAGTTATTATGAATGGTAGAATGACTGATAATAAGTTTAAAGAACCAAAGGGTAATATTGTATTCTTTGATTCTATGTTTCCTCATAAAGTACATCCAGTAACTTCAGGTGTTAGAAAATCTCTTGTTCTTTGGATAGGTGGTAAAAGAGAAAGTTAATTATGTTTTTCAAAAAGAAACCAGTAATGGAGTTCTATTGTCATCCTGATCTTGAAGGTATCATACCAGAACCAGTACCAGCATTTAAGCATATAGCAGAATGGTGGAAGAAGATTCCAAATGAATGTGAAGCAACAGATGCATTTGGAGCAAAAGCTTTTACTGCAAAGAAATGTATGCCATTATTAGACTCAATGTCAATGGGATACATTCTTCCATTGTGTTCTGATGTAACTATAAAAACCAATATTGATAAAACTATAATCCATTTTGTAGAAAATCCTAATGGAACACATGCTATTGAACAACATTCAATAGAACAATTAGGTGGTAAGACATCTCCAACATATCCTAGTCCAGCCTTAAAGTTTGTCAATCACTGGGTCATCAAGACTGCACCTGGATGGTCAACACTGTTTCTTCCGCCCGTCAATACCTTTAATGCAAACTTCACCTGTCTCTCGGGTCTAGTTGACACAGATAAGTATCCTAAAGAAGTTAATTTTCCAGCAGTTTGGCATACACCAAATTTTGATGGTGTAGTTCCTGCAGGTACTCCATTAGTTGTAGCTATTCCTATTAAAAGAAGCAGTATGGAAAGATATCCAGCCATAAGAAAGATGACAAAGAAAGAATTTGCTAACATAGATAAAATTAGTAAGATTCAGAATTCACGTAGAAGCTATTATACAAATGATCTTAGAGAACCTAGAAAATGATTTTTAAGAAAAAAGAAATTGATTTGAAATTTGCTGATACAACTAGAATGGTATATCAATATCATCCTGTTGTTCAATCTAGACTCGTTCCTACACATTTTCAACAACAACAAATAAATCAAACTCAGCATTTTAAGTTTGCAAATTGTCCAGGAATGATGGATATCAAGAATTCTGGATATTTGATTACTGCTTGGGATGATATTCATATACTTGCAAATAAAGCTGGTGTAATGGTATCATTAGGTGGAACACGCGGAAATGGTTTTCATCAACCAAAAAGAATGGAATCTGCTTTAGCAACTGGAATATTTACACCACAAGATGGCATACCATTAGAAGTCATTCATATTGGTAGTCCTTGGGCTGTTATGACTAATAATAAAGACATTTCAACATTTGTAATACCTGCAGTTTATCATTCTGATTTCTTAGATGATCTATATGTTTATGGTGGAATTGTAGATTATAAAAACTTTACATCATTAAATTTCATCTTTTCTCCAAAGCGAGCTTGTAATATTACAATTAAAACAGGAACACCATTACTTCAAGTTATACCATTTGCTCCTGGAAAGATTACAGCTGGATATGGTCCAGCTAATGATTACGAATTAGATAAATCTAGAAGTATATTTGCAACTGCAAAACAATTCTATAGAAAATATGTTCAACTTGATAAAACATCAGCTCTGAAAGAAATATAATGAAAATATTTGTAAGTGTAGTATCATATAGAGATCCACAATTAGCAGCAACTGTTAGAAGTCTATTTGATAATAAGTCCGAAAGACATGATATAGTTGTGGGTATATTTGAACAGACTGCATTAGAAGATAGTCTTATAACACTTGCTCCAGAACTTATTGAGCATCCACATATAAGATATAAAAGAATAGATCCTATCTATGCCGATGGTGTTGTATGGGCAAGAGCAATTAATGCCATGCAAGCTAAAGATGAAGATTTCTTTTATCAAGTAGATTCACATATGTTATTTGATAAAAATTGGGATAGAAGATTGGTTAATGATTATCAAGCTGCTGCTCATTATAATACAGATAAGGCTATAATCACAAGCAGTTGTTATGTATATGAATTAGATCAAAATGGAAATCCTATTCTTCATATGCATAATCCTCCACTTACTTCTCGTGTAAGATATTTTCATTATGATAAGAAGACAAATATTCTTGGCGCGCATGGAGATCTTATTCCAGAATCTGAAACAGTTATGCCTGCTATTCATATTTGTGCTGGTAATTTTTTCACTAAGCTTGATTGGATTAAAGATGTAGGATATAACACTGATATATTCTTTGAAGGTGAAGAACAAATGATGGTATTAAAATCATTTGAAGCGGGTTATCAATTATTTCATCCTAGAAGTATTTCGTGCTATCATTATATTGATACACATAACTATATTACAAAACATTGGTTCAAGCCTATTTCCAAGCCTGAAGATTATGCAAATAAAATTGCAAGATCTATGATTGCATTTAATAAAGCTTTAAAAGAAATTCCTACTGAAGTATTACAAGCATATTATGAATACTCAGGAGTAGATTATATTAATCAAAAGCTTGATGAAAGAGCAAAGACTTACTCTATTAAAGTTCCTGATGATGTTCTTGAAAGAGATAAAGAAGAAGATAATAAAATTATCTATGAAGATGATAAAATCATCATTCTAAAAAAGTAATAAATATATTTAGTTTTTAGAATAGGATACTGTTATGGCCGCAAAAGCTAATATTGTTGTAGATCAAGGAACTACATTTACTACATATCTTGCTTTGACTGATTCTAATAATAACCCATTAGATCTTACTGGATCTACTGCTCTGGGAGAGATTAGAAAATGGTATACATCATCTAACTCTGTAAGTTTTAACATTACAATTCCTCAACCAAATACTGGTTATATCTATATTTCATTAGATGCAAATACTACAGCAGCAATGACTGATGGAAGATATGTATATGATATTAAAACTATAGATTATGCAAATAATGTTAGCCGTGTTGTCGAAGGTATACTTACTATTACTCCTCAGGTATCACAATGACACAGGTCAGATTAGGTTCTACACCGGGAATTAGAGTACAGATTTCACCAAATGCAAATACTGTAGTTCTTAAGAATCAAATTCCAATTTCTGCTAGTACATTGACCGGATTAACAGATGTGGTTGTTGATTCTACTTCTAATGGATCTATTTTAATATATGATTCTGCAGATAATAAATTTCATCAGCAAGCATTCAATCCACTTTCTAGCAACACTCCATTAGATGGAGGAAGCTTTTAATATTATAAATAATAAAAACATTACTGGAGCTGTAAATGTCTAACTTAATTCAAATTAAAAGAAGTAATACATCATCAACTCCAACAACTACGTTGAATTCCGGTGAATTAGCATTCTCTTATAATAGCAATAATATTTTTATTGGTGCACAAACAGGTATTGGATCTTCAGCTGTTCTTATTGGTGGATCTAAGTATCAATATCTTAATAATTTAGTAACACCAGGTACACTTACAGCTACAGCAGCTCTTGTAACAGATGCTAATTCTTATGTAACTAATACATATACACAAGGTCTGTTTATTTCAAATAGTACTTCAGCACCTGCTACTAATTCAACTGCTGCTTTTATTACTTCAATTTCTCCACAAGCAAACACAACTCAGCTAGGTGCAACTGCTGGTGGAGTTAATACAGAACTTGTCACATCATATGCAATTAAAACATATGTTGATGCAAAGGCTGCAAATGCTGCAGTCAATACTGCACAAACATATACATTTACTGCTATTGAAAACTTTAATGCAAATGTTCAATTAGCCGGAAATTCTTCATCAGAACTTCTAATTGGTACAACATCAGCAAATATAGTTGCTAATGCTACTCAAATTACATTATCGACTAATTCAACTCTTGCTGCTACTATTAACTCGACAGCATTTTCTGGTACAGCAAATAATTCAACCAATTTTGGTGGATTATCTCTTGCTACAGTACAAGGTCAAATTACAGGTAATTCTGCTACAGCTTATACTAATACAATATCATATTTAACGGCTGGTGGATATACAGTAACTGCTAACGTAAACTATACCGGTACAGTCAATGCTTCATCGTTTACACTGGGTTCTGCATTAACAACCAATTCAACAGTTATTGCATTTACTGGTGGTACAATAAATGCTGCTTCTGCAACAATTTCAGCTGCTGCAATTAACACAGGTAATCTTACAGTTAGTGGTACACTAACATCAATTAATAGTATTAATTTACAAGTTAACGATAATGTTATTCTTCTTGCAGATCAGCAAGCATCTACCAATACATTTACTGATAACGTAGATTCTGGATTTGTTACTCAAACAGGTAATACTTCTGCTGTATTCTATTCTGGTATTGCTCGTATTGCATCTTCTTCTTCAAATACAAATCCATATTATAAGATTTTTGCAACAGCAAATGCTGCTGTAGTAACAAACACAACCATTGATACAACAGCTACAACTGGTACTTTACAAGCATATCTTACACCATATGGCTCTGCTGGTGTATTTGTTGTCAACTCCACTGCAGTATCAATAACTGCAAATTCTACAGTCTCAGCAAATATTACTGCAAATAATATTACAATTTCGACCCCACTTGCAGTTGGATCTGGTGGTACAGGCTTAAATACAATTGCAAATGGTTCTATTTTATATGGTAATACTACTGGATCACTATCAACTTTAGCAATTCCAGGTGCAGCTGCAAATGGACAAGTTTTACAGATTGTAAATAATATGCCAGCATATGGTACATTGGATGGTGGAAATTTTTAAATAAGGATATATGATGTCTGAAAATGAATTAATTAATTTATACATTGAAAAATTAAATGAAAGCGCTTCTGAATACTTCAAGAAAAGTATCATATCAGATACACGCATTTTATTTTTAGAAACAGCACTTGCAAAAGAAACAGCTAAAGTTGCTGAAGAAATAAATCAAAGAAATATAGAAAAAGCAGAGTTAGAAAGTACGATTGCTTTTCTGCAAGATGAACTAAACTATTCTAAAAATCAAATAAATTCTTTTGGTTCACATGAACACGAAAAGAATCAAACCATAGAATCTTTAAAAATTGAAAATGTAGAACTATACAATAAAATTAAAGATCTTAAAGATACAATAAATTCTTTTGGTTCACATGAACACGAAAAGAATCAAACCATAGAATCTTTAAAAATTGAAAATGTAGAACTATACAATAAAATTAAAGATCTTAAAGATACAATAAACCAAAATGATTTAATTATCTCTGATTTACAAACTAAGCTTGAAACTCAAACATTAGAAATCAAGCAAATTAAACCACCAGTAAGTAGATTTAAGAATAAATAAATTAATCAAGAGTATATACTCTTTAGTTTATCTCTATATAGAGGATTAGTATGGCAGGACCAACAGTTTTACAAATCAAAAGAACGACTATTACTGGTCGTGTTCCAAATACAACTGTAACTACTAATTCTCAATATATCAATACTGGTGAATTAGCTTTAAATTTAACAGATCAAAAGATGTTTACATCTAATGGTACAGTATATTTTGAAATAGGTTCTAATACAACAAATCAAAATGTTACAAATAATTTCAATGTTGGAACAGCATTTATTGCTAATACTTCTGGTGTATATTCAAACGTTGGCTTCAGTATTACTCAGAATAATCAAAGATTAACATTTGCAACTGTTAATGCTGCAGCGTATTCATATTTTATACAACAAAATGATGATAACTTTGTATTTTATACTACAAATGGATTATACGGTGCTCGTGCAGTTTGGTCAATTTATGCCAATAGCAGTACTAGTAATCTAAACTTTTCAGTTAGAACTGTGCACAGCGGTGGATTAAGTATTCCATCTGGTGTTACAATATTAGATTCAACTGGATCACAAGGCACAGCCGGACAAGTATTAACATCAAATGGTGCTGGTAATGTGTATTGGAGCTCAGCTTCAAATCAAGCTAGTGCACTTCGTATTGTGAGTTTACGTTTATGATTTTAACTGCAACAAATCAGACTGTTGAAATATTACTTGCCGGGGCAGTTGCTACCAATCAATGTCCTGTGATGGTAGATTATGTAGACTTTACAGCTACTACAACAATGCCAGATATGCAGGTTCAGAATACTAATTCCACGACTCCGGTAACAATTATTTCGGCTCCAGGTGCATCCACTCAGCGCAAGGTCAATGGTGTCACAATCACTAATGTTGACACTGCGACAATCACCGTGACGGCGCGGATCAATAACAATGGTTCTTATTTCTCTATGCTTTCAGGAATGGTTATTCCTGTTAATGGAACACTTCAATATAATGATCGTGATGGTTGGAATCTTATTACTTCTACTATGGGTGTTAAACAACTACGTCAAGGTTGGGTACAAGAATTTACTTCAAATGGTACTTGGATAAAGCCACCTAACTGTCGTTTCTTTTTAATTGAAGTTGTCGGCGGTGGAGGAGGCGGAGGTGGAGGTGAAGGACGAGCTGTAGCAAATGTTCGAGCCCCAGGTGGAGGAGGAGGCGGAGGATCGCGATCTAGACGCCTAATTCTTGCTAAAGATCTTCCTTCAACTGTTTCTGTAACTGTTGCAGCTCAAACTAGTTCAGTATCTGGTGGCTCAACTGCAAATGGAAGTAATGGTTCTGCTGGGGGAACCTCAAGTTTTGGCACCTATGTTTATGCTTATGGTGGCGGAGGTGGAGCTGGAGGGCAAAACGGAAGTTATGGTGGCGGAGGAGCTGGTGGTGGAGCTACAGGAACCGGCACAAATAATACGGGAATTGGTGGAGTAAATGGAGGACCGGCTATGTTAGCTGGAACACAAAATAGCACAGATACTGCTGTTGGAGCTGGTTCTACTTATAATAGTTATTTGTCTGGCGGGGGTGGAGGTGGAGCAGCCTCAGGATCGGCTGGTGGATCATCATTTTTTTCAGCAGCTGGTGGCGGTGTTGGTGGATATGTTAATGCTCAAAATCCTGGATCAGGGACAAATCCAGGTGTTGGAGGAAGTACGGGTGCTTTTGTAACCGGATCTGGTGGAGGAAGCGTATATCCTTCTGGCCAAGGTGTAACAGGTTGTATAGGATATACTACAGCAGGGTTTTGTGGCGGCGGCGGCAGTGGTGGAAATAGTAATAATGGTACTGTAGGAAATGGTATAGGTGGAACTGGTGGTGATGGTGGATTCCCTGGCGGTGGTGGAGGTGGCGGCGGTGGCGGAACTCCTACCGGTGGAGCAGGCGGCCGTGGTGCAGCAGGAATAGTACGAGTATGGGGTTGGTAATATGATTTTAACAAGCACGACGCAAGTTATTCAAGTAGTTTTAGCATCAGCAGTTGCAACAAACCAGTGTCCAATTACAGTAGATTATGTAGACTTTACATCTACTACCACGACACCTGGAAGCCAATTTACTAATACAAATTCAACTACAGCAGTTACAGTATTATCAGCTCCTGGAGCATCAACTCAACGTAAAGTTAATGCAATTACACTTGCAAATATTGATACTGCAGCAATCAATGCTACCATACAGATTTATGATAGTTCAACAAGTTCAACATATCAAATTGCTGTAGTACAGATTGCTGTTGGTACAACACTTATGTTTACTGATACCCGTGGCTGGTTTTCTATAAATTCTTCTGGACAATATTTGGTATCTGAAGGATGTTTATATTCTGATGTACAAATATTTACTGCAAATGGAACCTGGACTAAACCTTCATTTGGCTCTCAAGTATATGTTGAAGTTGTCGGAGCCGGTGGATCCGGCGGTGGTGGACAAGGAGCATCATCAGGAGGATCAAAATATGGTGGAGGCGGCGGAGGCGGTGGTAAACGTATGTCTGCTACTTATTTACTTTCTAATCTATCAAATACAACTATAATTGTTGCGCCCCAAACTATTGGTGGAGCTGCAGGAGCAAATAATAATGGTGCAAATGGATCAATTGGAAATACTTCCAGCTTTGGTACATTACTATATGCTTTTGGTGGCGGCGGCGGCAGTGGTGGAAATGCAATGAATGCTGGAGGTGGAGGTGGAGGCGCAACTAGCGCTGGTAATATTCCTTCAACAAGCGGTGTAGGCGGTGCTGGCGGTTCAGCAATGCTTGCTGGTAGTACTACTGGTACCGGGCCCGGATTATCTTCATCTACTGATATAGGAGGTGGAGGTGGAGGTATTAATGGTGGAGCATATTATGGAGGTTCATCATATTTAGGTGGTGGCGGTGGTGGTTGTGGAACTTACAGTTATGCTAGTGCAAATAATGGTGGTGGTAGTTCAGTTTGGTCTGCAGCTGGTGGTGGTGGAGGTGGAAGTAATCTTGGATCCAATCCATCAACTCAAGGCGGTGCTGGTGGTATTTCAGGCGGTAGTGCAAATGTTGCCGGTGGTGGAGCTGTTTCTGCTGCAGCCAATACTACAATAAAGTCTGGAAACGGTGCAAATGGAACTTCTTTCTCATGCGGCGGAGGCGGTGCTGGTGGAGCCGGAAATTTCAATGGAGTTGGATCAGCCGGTGGTGATGGTGGATTTCCCGGCGGCGGCGGTGGAGGAGGCGGTGGTGGACTTTTTACTGGCGGTATTGGTGGAAATGGCGGCGCAGGCCGTGTAACAGTTTATACATGGTGATAATATGTTTTTAGATACAACAACTCGTTCTCTTCAGATTTTTCTTGGTTCAGCAAAAGCAACAAATGATTGTCCAGTATTGGTTGATTATGTTGATTTTACCACAACTACAACAACACCTGGAAATCAACTATCAAAAACTAATGGTACTGGAACAGTAACTATTCTTTCTTCACCTTCTGCATCTACACAACGAAAAGTTAACTTAATCACAATTTGTAATACAGATACAGATTTTATAAAGGTTACATTGCAACTTAATGATAATAGCACAGTTTATAATTATGTGAATGGTCTTTTTTTACCACCAAATTCTACACTTCAATTTACAGATACTAAGGGCTGGATTGTTATTGATTCTGCTGGAAATTCAGTTATTGCAACTGAATCGGTGGCCGATATTCAAGTGTTTTTGACAAATGGTATTTGGACACGTCCAAATAATGTTACTTATTCATTGGTGGATGTATCCGGAGGAGGTGGCTCTGGTGGTGGTGGACAAGGAGCTGCTGCAGGCTCTATTAGAGCAGGTGGTGGTGCAGGTGGCGGCGGTAAACGCATTCAATATCAATTTTTAACTTCTGAATTAATAGAACAGGTCAGTGTTGTTGTAGCTTCACAAGTTCCTGGTGGAAATGGTGGAATATCTGCAGCTGGTATCTCAGGAATTCAAGGAAACATTTCTTATTTTGGAAATTACTTAATTGCTTATGGTGGAGGTGCTGGTGCTGCAGGTGGTGCCACTGCTAGTACTGGCGGCGGAGGTGGTGGCGGCGCCGGAGGAACTGCAAACGGAAGTAGTGCTTTTTCATCTAGTGGTCAAAGTGGTGGTGCTGCATTTAATAGTCAAGGAGGAGCTTCTCCAACAGATGCTGGTGGCGGTGGTGGAGGTGGATCAACAACACCTGCAAATGGATATCCGTCATTTTTAGGCGGTGGCGCTGGTGGAGGTGGATCAACTTCAACAAATCCTGGTGCAAATGGTGCTTCATCATTTTTTTCAGCCGGCGGTGGTGGTGGAGGCGGAGGAATTAATGCTACTTCACCAGGAACTGCACAAAATGGTGGAGCAGGTGGTACTGCTGGTGGATCAGGATTAATTACAAATATAGGCGGTGGTGGAACTGCAGGTGTAGCAAACACTTCTGCTGGTGGTAATGGTGCAGATGGACAAGTTCCTGGTTATTGCGGCCAAGGCGGCGGTGGCGGTGGAGGTAACAATAACGGTACAGGCTTCAATGGTGGCAATGGCGGTATTCCTGGCGGCGGCGGTGGCGGCGGCGGTGGCGGAACAACAACAGGTGGAATTGGTGGAGTAGGAGCTCAAGGAAAGGTAGTGGTAATTTCATGGTAGAACGTTGGGCAATGATTCAAAATGGTATAGTAATAAATGTTTGTCTTTGGGATGGTGATTTAAAAACATGGCAACCACCTGAAGATGTTATTATGCAACCTGCACCAGATAATATCGGCATTGGCTGGACTTGGGATGGAACAGAAT
>Ga0208622_1000063_pt1 | contig 47933 bp, 53 predicted proteins | sample CryBogCBH12Jul09_FD_184621 | JGI IMG/M metagenome (GOLD analysis project Ga0208622, IMG submission 184621) | Freshwater microbial communities from Crystal Bog, Wisconsin, USA - CBH12Jul09 (SPAdes) | ecosystem: Environmental > Aquatic > Freshwater > Lake | place: Crystal Bog, Wisconsin, USA... | reverse complement strand
TGAGAAGCGTAAAGACCCCACGCCAGAACAGAAGTCGCGTGGTGAGTTGGGTGACGTTCTTGTTGACCCCATCACTGGTGTCAAACAGGTTACGTACTACCCGTCCGTGGAGAAAATCTACGGTGTGCCGAAGGCCTAAGTTCGTAACATCCGCTGGCATACCGGAAGTGGAGTATGCCAACTTTTACTATGACAATTAAACCTGTTCTCACTCTTGACGAGAATGACCTGAAACCGTTTGTCGATGAATTTCGTAAGGTTATGAAAATCAAAGATGATGCTGTTTTTCAGATTACTTCAATTGTGCCATTAGCATTACCGACTGGCTGGACACTTGAAATCAAGGGTGAGTTTGTAAATCATGTAGCAGAGAAACGATAGTATGCTCCGCAACAAACCCAAGTTAAAATACTGTGGTATCACAGTAGTTCTAGGCAACCCTAGTCGCTTTGACAAGGCATCCTTGTTAACTGCTACTGGTGGTTGTCTATTCAATGACTTGTGTTTGCGACCAGAGTTTAATCAGATGCAGTGCGACATTAGACTAGCAGACGAGATAGCTCCTTTGTTACCTGATACGCATTGCATCCTTTTGCTTGGTGAATCAGCCTGTCATAAGATGATTCCCCAATCAAGAGGCAACTCGATTGGAGAGATACGTGGTAACATTTATTACTACAACAAGATACCTTGCATCCCAACTTTCTTCCCACAGGATGCTTGCGACTTTAAGAACCTCGAAGTAAAACTTAACCCTCTCAACCCAGAGTATTCTCCTGATGCTGCTGACGAAGTTGAGGACACAGACGATTATGAATCAATCAAAAGACATGGTAAAACTTCTAGAAGGAATTTCGCTTTCTGGATTAAACAGGACTGTGCTAAAGCTAAAACCATTATCAATAATGGTGGTAAAGTTCCTGCCCCAGAGTTTCTACCCATATACCACATTTACCCAACGTCTCAAGTTGTCATTAATCTCCTATCCAGCACCAAGAATCAAACATTATTTTTCGATATAGAAACAGATTATGAAGAACAAAATTTGCAATGCTTTGCTTTCTCTTTCGACGGCGTTAACATTTATAGCGTGCCTATCCTTGATTATCTTTATCGCCCTGCCTATAGTAGCTATCATCTCATTCTCAGAGCACTGGCGGTGGCTTTTAGGGACAATCTTGTTATCGCTCATAATGGCGCTTGTTTTGACTTCTTTGTACTTGCATACAAGTATCATCTCCCTGTTAACAGGGTGTATGACACGATGATAGCACAGCACCGTATTTACCCTGACATTGAGAAATCTCTTGGTCACTGTACTTCCCTCTGGACTTGGGAAAACTTCCATAAGGACGAAGACTCTAAAGGTTATATGTCCAGAGAACAACTGGACGCTCGTCTTAAATATTGTGGTAAGGACGTCTTCACTTTAGCGTTGGTCTATAAAGCACAGCAAGCCTATGCTAAAAAAGTTGTTGGTCTTTCTGATTCAATCTCCACAGCAATGGCTGCTATTAGGCCTTATCTTATTACTTCTCTCCAAGGTATCCAAGTCGACAAAGAAAAAGTGATAGAAGCTGCTAGAGAGAACGATAGACTTATGATGCAGTATGACCGTATCATTCGTCTGCTCATTGGTGAGAAGTCGATGGCGGCGATTAAATCTTCCATCAAAGGTAAGGCAGGAATGTTTGCTGGTTCTAATTCACAATGCATTACATACTTCCATGAGATGTTGGGCTATCCGGTTGTAGCTCGTTCGATGAAAACAGAGAAGCCTTCTCTTGGTAAGAAAGCAATGTATAAACTGGCTCTCAAGTTCCCTGAGAATCCCGTCATTCAATTTGTCCTTGCGTACAGGACTATCGCTAAAGAGTTTGGAACATACAAATTCATTCCGTGGAAGAACGATGATGGTACTTTTGGCACTCACTCCTTGTTAGAAGCGCCGCCAGAACAACAGGAGTTCTCGGTATGATAGAACTGCCTTACAGAATTTCAAATGGTTGTTGCGAACACTATAAAGACAAGCTAATCTTTCTTTATGGTTTTGACGTACAAGGTAAATCGGCTGATGGACAAGCTTGGATTAAAGGTCATAGCAATACCTTTCCAATTGTCACTATGTACAAGTTTTGTAATAGCGGCGCACGTTACTTTACTGACAGTGACCATGCTTGTTATGAGCATATCGACAAGTGCTTTGAAGCCATTCCTAACGATGGTCGTCTTGTTATTCCACTCCGTAAGATAGGCGAAGGTTGTTCTCGTCTGAAAGAGTTAGCACCATTCTTACACAAATATCTTTATGAGCGGCTCGAAAAAATCAAATACCAAGAAATCATCTGGCGTTACGATTGGTAAACGTCTTAAGCTTAGACCGACCGATGAACAATTAAAATGGCTTTCTGCGCGTGGCTATTCTTGGACTCAAGAAGACGCTAAAATAAGCAAGATTCCATCATCGCTTAGACCAACTAATTTGGGTGTTGTAGTCTATGAGAAATAGCACGACATACAAGCTAACCGGAACGAAAACGTTTCGTCTTAGCTCTAGCAAGATTCTCAAGAAATGGGGAGGTAATCTCCAGAACATTGAGAAGTCTATGCGCGAGATATATGTACCTGACGAAGGTAAGATATTCGTGCAGACAGACCAAGCTGGTGCTGAGGCTCTGATTGTTTCCTATCTGACACGCGACGGTAACTATCGTGCTCTCTTTAAGAATGGTATCAAACCGCACACATATATCTGTGTCCATTTGTTCGAGGATGTTTGGCCGCGGAAGATGCAAGAGCACAACTTTATACAATCTCAAGATGAACTAGACATTAAGAAAATCATTGCAACACCGATTCCAGAGCTAAAGAAGAATCCTCTCTGGAAGTCACTCGATGGTTGTATTAAGTCTTCGGATGGTTGGGCGCTGACAGAACGATATTACTATCTTGGTAAGCAGACAGAACACTCATCGAACTATGATATTCAGCCGCCAACATTTCGGATGAATATTCTCGAGAAGTCTGGTGGTAAGATTGTAATTAGTAAAGCAGATTCAGAACGCTTTATTGGCACGAAACACAGGCTATATCCTGAGATTAAAGAAGACTTTCATATGTCGGTACAGGCACAGGTTAAACGTAACCGAGTGCTTTACAATTTACACGGTCACCCTTACCAGATAACTCAACCATACTTTAAAGAGTCTGACTGGAAGGAATACTACTCTTGGATTCCACAGAGTACGGTTGGCGAGATAACAAACATTGCTTACGCAAAGTTACAATCGTTCATAGAACAGGAGAATCTGGCATGGGACTTGCTTGCTAATACACATGACTCGTATATGTGTCAGTGTCCGATTGTAGATGCTTTAGCTTGCGGTGCGAAGATGAAAGAGTTCATCGAGCAAGAGTTGGTTTCTCCTTTTGACGGTACACATTTTAGGATGCGCTCTGAAACCTCTGCTGGTTTCAACTGGCGTCCGTTTCACCCTGAAAAGAACCCTATTGGTTTGAAAGAGATTAACGTATGACAAATTGGGAACGTTGGCAGAAATATACTGAAGGACTTGCTAGTCCACAAAACTATATTGATTGGGGTTTTGTTTATACTATCTGTGCTGCTCTTCAACGTCGTGTTTGGTGTCCGCCAGAGCACCGTCGCGTGTATCCTAATATCTATGTAACTTTGGTTGGCAAGCCCGGAATTGGCAAGGGTCAAGTTATCAGACCTGTTGCAGAACTTTTATCACATCACAAGCTACAAGATATCAAACCACCAAGCATCGGCAATACGCCAGAAGAACAGCAGTTAGCGCAGATGATGCAAGAGGCAACTTTACAGGCAGCAAACAAAGAACAGAACTCAGGTTCTAAAGACCAGATAGCCGAGCCAGCAAACGTGATTCCAATAGCCGCAGATGCAGTAACTTATGAAGCCCTTGTACAATCAATGTCACGTTGTATACGTCGTATCAACTACACAGCCTATGACGAGAACGCTAAACGTGACGTCCTAAAGGCTTACTCACATTCTTCTCTTTGTTTCTGCCTAGAAGAAATAGCTTCTCTCTTTCGTAAGAATACTGAATCACTTGTTAACTTTCTTATCCAAGCTTACGACTGTGGTGAGACATACGAATACGCAACTAAAACTCAAGGTCGCGATAGAATACGTAGAGTATGTCTCAACTTTTTCGGAGGTACAAACCCAGATTTCATGCAGGATACTTTTGACGACAAACTTCTATCTCAAGGTTATTCCTCTAGAACCTTTTACATTTATGCGGCCCGTAATCGTAAGTCAGTGTTTTTTCTTCCTGAACTGACAGACGAGCAGAAAGAGCATCGCAAAGTATTACAGGAACACGTTAAGAAACTCACTGACCTTTACGGACAAGTTCAAGTAGAACAATCTACGATGAACTGGTTGCAGGAATGGTGGTCGGACTACGAGAGTGATAATAGCAAGAGAGCATCACAAAGTAACAAACTGGATGCTTACTACTCTCGTCGTAACATCCACACCATGAAGATTGCAATGGCATTGCACTTTATGGAGTCCACAGAAATGCATATCCCACGTGAGACTTTTGAGAGGGCTATGAAGTTCTTGGACAAGGAAGAAAAGACAATGCACTTAGCCCTTGTCTTTGAGGGAAAGAATCCACTTGCTTCTATCTCCCGTGGTATCGAAGCTGAACTCTCAAAGGGTCATGCTACTTTCGTAGACCTTCTTGGTACGTTCTGGGAGTCTGCATCCAAAGAGGACTTAGAACAAGCACTCTCTGGATTACAGGATTTGGGTAAGATTACTACTAGGACAGAAACTGACAAGCTCACAGACGAAAAGACAGTGTACTATGAGCTTGTCAAACAACCGAAGATTTAACGGAGAGAAGGAATCATAGACTCCTTCGCCTTGTTAATTGCATTCGTGCGCATATAGTCTATCATACGCGCTTTCGCTGCTTCTGGGCCAATCGTCTTCACTAGATACTGATAGTATCTGCCAAACTGTACTGGCATATTTTCTGGCGAAGGCATGGTCTGATAACTGTTCTGCTTCAAAGAATCCAACTGGTTTTTCAATATCTCTGGATTTCCTGCAGCCCTGCTAATAGCTAACTGCACTAAACTCGGAACTTCTTTCGCAGCTTCACGCATATCAGTTGTGCGTTTAAAATCCTTCTGCTGCATATTTAAATACGGATTATTATTGCTCTCGGTCTGCTGGTCATACGGTTGACCTTCTGCCATCTTGTAACGGCGTAGGTCTTGCTCACCAGTGTTGACTTTGTACTTGTAGTTTTCCGTTTGCGTACTGACTCCTTTGTCAGTCATCCAGTTGTTGGCAATACGAGCAGTTTGTACGTTCTCCTTCGCCATATCAATCATGGCTTGCGGGAAGATGCGCATGAAGTTATCAGCAGTAGGATTCTGTTGCCAAGCCGAAAATGCTTCTGAGATAACACTACCGACATTTGTGATAGCTTCGTCAAGAGGAAACGTGGCGCTTTGTGGTATGTTCTTGTACGCGGTATCAAAGCTCATTTTCGCGAGAGAAGAACCAATGCCCATGAATCCTGTAAAGGAAGCCATTTGCATGAAGTTGTAGGCTAACAGCGGAATGTTACCAGACAAACCTTTGCTGCTATTCGCAATCTCTGTCAGAGAAGGAATGTTAGACTTCTTATCCATCATCTGCTGGCGTAACTGCTGAATAACATAACCACCAACTGCCGCACCAAGAGCAGACATGAACAACGGTTGGAAATTGCCTTGCGTAGCAGGTTCCCAGACGTGTTTCATCCACTGATTTGTTTGCGAAACAGACCAACTTTGTAGAGACAAGAAAGGTTGTGCCCAACTCTCTCTAGTCATTAGTTCTGGCAAAGTTCTATAGTCATGTGCACCGTGAATTAGACCACCAAGTGTGCTGGACATACTAGCAATCTCTTGTTTGCTATACTGCTTTTCTTTTGTCCAGTTGGGGTCAAGCTGCATCATCAGTTTCTGTGACCACTTATCACCCTGTCTTGCACCCTCGATACGCAGAGGAACAACTTGTTCGCCGAAAGCCTGTGCAAAAGTCTTGCTCACACGGTCAGTGAAATCTCTTCCGTTAACCTTTCCAACTAGTGAGCTAACAGCTTGCATCTTCTGGATGAAAGTATTCTGTGAGTCGGTGATATCCGCCAGAGTATTTAAATCCCTTCTCTTATAACCGTTCTCATAAATCTTCTCAGCAGCAGCGCCCCAATTAGCCATAGCTTTCGGGTAGACAGTAGCAAGTTCGCTAGCCTTAATGTACTGGAAAGGGTTAAAGATTGTTGACCAACCAATATGAATGTTGGTCATAGGTCCGAGTAACGCGCTAGTAACAACACGATTAACTGCCGCCAAAGTTCCTGCGTTCTTGTCAAACGGTTCACCCTTAATCTTATTGATTATTCCTTCGAACTCATGATGCACACCGTTGACATTCTCGGGGTTAATCAACTTGCTAACTTCTGGATTCTTTTCTACCAAGTTGTACCAAGCTCTGTCGGTCGCAACCTTATTAAAGTACTTCGAGACAGTCTTCGAAAAGTCTTTAACTCTCAACTCGGCAGGAAGTCCTGCACCTTCGGTCAAACGATTAGCACCGAAACGAGTGGCATTAGGTTGTGAGGCATCACTAGAAGCCTTGAGAGCAGCTAGTTTAGCAAGTGCTTGCGGATTGTTTACTCCACCCCAGTGTTCCAGAAGCATATTCTGGTAGCGTTTGTAGTCACCTTTGTGCGACAAGATAGCGTCGATAGCATCTGGACGCATCACACTGGGATAGTAGAAAGGATTGATTTTAGCATCGCGCATGAACACTTTGCCGTTACTATCAAAGTCCCTAACTTGTTCACCATCATGAATCTGGTCAAGTTGTTTCTGCTTGAAAGCTTCTCTCGTTGCATTGTACAGAGCTTTCTTGGCAGGACTATTCATCATATTCGAGTAGTCCTTCTGCTCTATGTCTTCATTTATCATCCAGTTGTGAACGTAGTTAACATCAGCAGCGTTCATCTTGCTGGCAAGAGTCAGCGGTTTGTTGCTGTACTTACCATAGAACTCGTCTCGAACTGTCGGGAATTGTTGGAACACATCTGCGACAGGTTTGCCTTCTGCACCAGAGAGACGACGAGCTTTGTCAAGCTCTGGCATGATACGCAAGAAGTTAAACTTCTGTTCGGGAGTTACTCCGCCAGTCTTTTTCAAGCCTTCATCCTTGTCTTGATACAACTCACCTTTCTCGTCTCTTTTCTGCGAGATGGCATTGATGATTTGATTCTTGTCGAAGACAACGTAGGAATCTTTCGGTGTTGCACCAATAGGTATTTCTTTGTCATTCTTGTAGACAAGACCATCATAATCATGGTCACGAAGAACTTCGATAAGTTTCTTAGCGACAGTTTGTTGTGAGTAGATATCAAGGTCTTTTAGAGTATGTCTATCAGTAATGCCAGCTTTGTCCATTTCAAGCTTTAGCTGATGGTTAAAGTTGGCTCCATCATCTGTAACTCGAAATGGATTAGTAAGATTGATATAGTACTTTGAAGTTCTATCTACCACACTAGATGAACTTTTAGCGCGTGCCTCGGCTTGGTCAGTGGTACCAAAATGCATACCAAAGGCTGATGATTGAAATGCATCTCTAGCAGCTTCCGGGTCAGCACGGTCGTACTCTTTACCTGTGCTGTGATAAACAGGTTCCTTTACAACACTGTCTTTGATGCGTGTCTGAATCTCTTTCGGAATACCCTCTTCTTTATCCTGATGCTTCAAATCTTCTTTCGGGATATTCTTCTCAATCCAGCTCTTACTGTCTAGCTGAGTTCCTTCTGGCATTGCATCCAGCTTCGCAATGTGTTCAGCAAAACGGTCGTCACCAAAACGTTCCTGCATACCTTCTAGCATACCAGCTAGGTCACTGTTAGTAGTATCGTACTTTTCGTTAATCTTACTGGGAATCTTCTCGACAGGATTAGCCTGTAGACTCTCCTTACCTTCCGATTCAAGTTCGTGAGTATCAACATTCTTATCCGCACCAGATATTACTTCATGAAGTGTGCGATTATCGCCAACAGCACTATCAAGTGACGTAGTCTTCTTGGCCTTTTCTTCTGCCATCCAGTCTTTGAAAACTTCTTGTGCACGACGAGAGGCAGTCGTAGCAAGCAAATCATGACGTCCCATCGGGAAGTAAGAATCAGCATCATGTTCAATATCAGCACCACGTTCATGAACACGACCAGCCTTAGCATCTAGGCCAGTCTTCTGGATTTCCATTGTTACTCTACTAACCAAATCTTCCTTGGTTGCATCCGGCATTATGTTGTGAGGCAAGCCAGCACGATTAATCATGCGACCAAGTTTGGCTCGTACAACATTATTAATGATAGGAACATCTTTGTCTTCGAGAGTAATTGGTATTCTACGCGGAGGAGCATTGGGTGGTGGAACATAACCCTTCTCGTCAATAGGATACGAAAGCGGAGCACGACCAGCTTCACGTGCAGGAGCACCATTACGAATAGCTTCCATCTCGGCAGCATTGCGTTTTCTCTGTTCTACCATCTGCAAACGACGCTCTTCGTAAGTAGTCTTTTTGCCGGGAATTAAACCCTGTTTTACTTCTTTTGTGCCGCCTTGTGCAGCCTCATAAACTTTGTTGGCGTTCTGCAAATTTTGAATACCCTCTTCTTTCTCTTGGTTCTTCTGCACAGCTTCATGCATCTTCGCAAACCAACCTTTGGTCTGTTCTTCTTCCTGCTGCTTCTTCTGCATCTCCCAGTAAGCTTTCTCCGTGCCTTCTGGTCTGTTCAAAGGGACTTGGTTGCCTTCTTTGTCTTGGAAGCCTTCGTCTTTATTCTGATGCTTCTTCCCAAGCATACCAGCCTGTACACCAATACCACCTTTCGGTATGTTACTAATACCATTAACCAGCTTGTAGGTGTTAGCACGGTACAGGTCTTCAACCGACGGTTCAGAACCATACTTCTCTTTCCAGAGAGATTTGGTATCGTTCCACCATCTCTTAAGAGGGGATTCTTTAGCAGCACCAATCAACCGAGAGATAGCTTTGTAGCCAAACTGTGTCGCTAGGTATTCTTCGTGACCACCGTTTAGTGGAGCTTTACCTGCAGCAGCCCTTTGTGCTTCATAGGCTTCATACTCTGGCTTGGTTGCCAGTAAGAGTTGTTGTTTAGCCCTTTCAGGCATGAACTTAAATATATGATGGAAGTTCTCGTGTGGCTGCGTACCAGCATCAGCATTTTGTACAAAGATACTAGTAGTCTTATCATTGGTATGAGCCGTTCCTTTGTGTGCAGCATCACCAGTAATAGCAGTATCTTTGATACCATGTAACGCACTAATTTCTTGTGCCCAAGTATTAAACAGTTCCGGTGTAACTCTGCTAACATCCAGACCCATTCCGTGAGCCTGTTCTTGCAGTAGTTTACCAGCCTCTGTTAGGACTGGTTGTGTTTCTGCTTCTTGGAACTTGTCTTGTTCGTTCTTCGAAATACCAGCCAAGGTTTGTTCTGTCTGTCTTCCAGCCAAGTCAGCAGCGTTAGCAGTTTGGTCTCCTGCCACAGATTTGTTAGCTTTGGCAAATGGAGGGAAAGGAGTCTTGCCTTCAACGGTTTCTGGTCTACTAACGGCAGTTCCGAGACCAGACTTTTGAAGGTCTTGTCCAAGCTGCCGTGTCTGCAAGTCTTTCTCATTTTGTAGTCTCTCCTGTAAAGTTTGAATAGCTTCTTCACCCCTAGCTTTCTGGAAATCAAGAGCACGTTGCGGATTAGGTGCGAGTGCTTCAACCCTGCGACGTAACTCATTCTCAGCATTACGTTGTGCTACCAACTCTGGGTCATTTGCAACACCACCTTCACCTTCCATGTTAGCAATCTGACCATGCGGAGTCATGTCCATCTTGTACCCTGCCATAGCATTAGCAACCTCGCCTTCCTTGCTGGTGTCCTCCGTTCTTACATCCCTCTTAACAGGTATCCCACCAGAAGTAGTTTGCACATCCGCCATTGTACTTGGAGCAGGATTAACAAGTTCTTCACCACCTTGCTGTCCAATTCTCTGGAGAAGCAATTCACGAAACTTTGCAGGGTCGGCAGTAATGCGACCTTCGTGTGCAAATCCAAGACGACGACCAATAGCATTGTTCGGGTTGTTGAACAGTGCACCTTCTGCCGCGTTCTTAAGAATATCTTCCGGTTTGAAATCTCCTTCTGCCATTGGCTGAGCAGCACCAATAACTGTACCAGTACCAACATTCATCAGGTTGGCAATCTCTTCTGGAGACTTAGCTAGTCCAGTTACTACTTTACCAAGAGTTCCACCAGCACTCAAGACATTCTTTGGCGAAGGCATTAAACCACCAAGAGGCATTGCAGTAACACCACCTAACTCTGCTGCAATTGGATTTGCGGCTTGAGACTCTGCAAGTTTTTTCTTATAGTCTTCTGGAGCTAGTGCATCTTGTACAGTCCTAACAATCTTAGAACCACCATAAGCACCAGCCAAACCAGCAGCAGGAATAGCTAACAAAGAAAGACCCATAGTTGCTGGAGCAGCACCAGTCGCCCACGGAGCAACAAGACTCATTGCACTAGCAGCACCAACACCACCAGCAGCCATTGAAGGTGCAGTATCAAGAGCAGTTCTTCCAGTGGTTACAAGAGGACTATCTTGTGCTTGTAAAGTTGGTGCAACCTGAACGGGATTATCTTCGAAGTCTTTATCTGAAACAACACCAAGACTTGTCTTAGCAGCTTGCGTTGGAGTAGAAACACTTAGAGCTGACTTAGGAATAGCTTGTGTTCCATCGGGAGAAATCTCATACTTTGCAGGGTCAAGACCATGAGCTTGGAGTATCTTTGCTTGAACTTCTGGCGTTAGTATATCTGCCATAAATTTATTTATTATTGAACAGGTGTAGGAACAGACGCAGGTGCAGGAGTAAGACTTTTATATCCATGAGCCGCTAACCAAAGGTCTAGTGAACTTATACCATTAGAAGGTGCAGGACTAACACCATTCTGTAATTGTTGCTGTAAATCACTTGGCGCATTTAGATTAAGATTTTGCTGTCCACCAAGATTGATTGTATCTTGTGGTATAGGCATTGGATTAACTTGTGGTTGTGCTGGTTTTGTACCCTGTCCAGCAGCGGCAGCAACAATAGCAGGGTCTAGCGTTATAGGTTTAGTATCCTCAACAGAGGCATTAGGTGCACCACCGAAAGATTCAACACGCTTAACTGTTCCACCAGCGTCATGACCTCCCCACATTATATCAGGATTGCGAATTCTTTCTTCTGAGGAAGTAGTGGGATTTCCGCGGCCAACATTAGTAATAACTTTTCCTGTCGAAGGGTCAATAGTTGTAGCAGAACCACCATCGCCAGTAGCATTACTGATTGGAGGATTAACGTCACGTAACACGCCTTCTGCTAAGTTCTGAGCATAACTGCTCTTATCATAAATATTCCCTAGAACACCAAGCTGTTTGTTAACAAGTGCCTGTCCTTGTTTTATCGTACTCTCTGCACCAGCCTCTGAACCAGTTCCAGACGTAGAAGTAAGTTGGGATGGGGTAGCTTGTACACCAGAAGGAGGTTGTGCATATGTTCTATTGTTGACAGACGCTACGTTAAGTCCCTGCTGTAAAGCTGCTAAGTCTTGTTGATTTTTTGTGGCAGCGTCATTCTGTTGAATATTGCTGTGTGTTTGTGCTTCTATTAAAGCCTTCTGCGCATCTGTCGCTCTACCAACTCTAGCTGCATTATATGCTTCCGCCAAAGCTTGTTGAGAATTTCTGTCGTTAATTGAATCAGCACGTTCAAGAGCTTTCGAACCATTAGTCATTGCATCCCAAACATGGTGAGTTGGCACAACAGTATCAACTCTCGCGATACTTCCATCAGGCAATTTACCACCGGCTGGTATAGTTCTAGTTTGATTAGAACCAAAAGCTCTTCCAAGAAGACGAGCAGGTGTAGCCATTAAACCAAGTAAACCACTATCTATGGCTGTCGATGTTGGCATGGCATTAACCTGCGGAAGTCCTGTTGCAGCAGGAACTTGCTGTAAAGCTGGCGCAGTAGTTTGCATTGGCATAACTTGCGGAGTAGCCAGAGATGCAGCTTGTGGTTGTTCTAGTTGTGGAATAGCAGAAGCTATTACCGCAGGTCTTTTAAAGAATTGTTGATTTTGTGCCATAAATTATAATATTAATGTTTATTAATTCCACCAATGATACTTCCGATACCACCAAAGAAACTTCCCATACCACTCAGATAATTGGTTGGCATTGCAATATCCTGTCCTTGTTTAGTAGCGTCTGAGCTTAATCCAGAGTTAAATGAACTTGAAGTACTACCAAGAACATTACCAAGTAATGAACCAATAGCATTAGCATTAGAACCAGAAGCTGTATTGGTAGTTCCTTGAAATAATCCACTAGCACCAGCAGCGGCAGCTGTACTTGTAGAAGGTCCACCAGTTGCAGTATTCCAAGCGTTCATTCCACCAACTTGTGACTGTGAAGCTGGCAGAAAAGAAGTAGCTTGTCCAAGTGCAGAACTTAAATCTTGCTTAGCCTGTTCCTGTCTATTGTAAACAGCGTTACCATAGTTCATGGCGTTAGCCGTTGTTTGAATAGCAGAAGGTGTGTTATACGTGCCAGTCTGATTGCCTTGCTGTGCAATAGACTGTCCTATTGCTGTCATTTCAGAAGGGTTAAGTTGTCCCGAAAGACCTGCAACGTCAGTACCAAGCAAAGAAGTGAGAGCGTTACTCTCATTAGCTCTTGAAGCGTAATACTCTGGATTAGCTGTTCTGTCAGCTGCTATAGAAGCATTGAGAGCAGCTTGTCCACCAGCGGAGTTTGCTACTGCTGCATTATTATCTGCTTGTCCTTGCTGTGTTTGTAGTCCAGTTTGAAGACCAATGGCAGTAAGTTGCGGTGCATACTCACGAAGAAGTGACGTAAGCAGTTGGTTATACTGCGGAGTTACTGCTTGAGAAGCAGAAAGATTTGCTTGTGCAGCAGCACCAATATTCGAGTTAGAGTATTGGTTAAGTAAATCAATAAATGTTGGAGCCTGATTTCCGGCTGCTGCCAACATCTCATTTGTGCTAGTTGTTGCGTCTGCCATAAGATTATATAGTTAAAAGCATTTTTAATGCCAAAGTTGTTTAAGTTTGATTTCCTGACAAAACTGCAGTTCGTTGATTGTCTGATGTTCCTTTACTAATGTCTGTGGTAACAAGACGCACCTTCATTAACGCAGCATCTGTGTTCCATGTGATAGCATAACCGAGTTTAAAACCTCGTGACGTGTTGTTAAAGTTAAAAGTTATTCGTTGTCCTTCTGACTCAACCAAAGGTTGTATTGCTGGTAAAAGAGCATAGTTAGTTACAGGACTTGCCTTTGACAAAGTCTTACTGACAGTTGCTTTCTCAACACCATTACAGAATTCTGTACACCATACCTTACCATCGGTTGTTCCATCTCTGAAGATAAGGTCTATCTTCTGTGACTTGATTTCAGTAATTGGTCCAGCAGCAGCAGACATATTCGCGTAACTGGCAATACCGGAATAGTACTGATTAATACCAATAGTAGAATATGCTCTTGTAAGCAAAAAGGGCTGCATTGGTGCAGCATCGGTGTTATAGAGTTGGTAAACATCATTGGTATCTGTGATAGCATAAAGTACAACTTGCGAAGTTAAATCAATTAAAGCTGTCTGCGTTATCTTGCCAACATCAAATAGGTCAAGTGCAACCCATTTACCAGAGATAGTATCGTAGACAGCGCACAAATTCCCACAGACTGTATCCACGTTAAAAATAGAGTAGTTGTTAAATGAGAACGCAACAGCATAGTCTTGTACAAGGCCGTTGAATAACTTTGATACCATCTTCGAGAAAACAGAATTGCGACCTTCAAACTTTAGTGCTTGAACAGCGTTAAAGTTCCTGATGCCTTCACGACCAACAAAAGCGTAGTCACCATTAATATCAATAAGAGCATACTGGTTTGTAATCCCAGTCGCGATTGAAGCTGCTCTCGTAAAAAGAGGCTCACCAAACACAGTAAGATTATAGTTAAGAGTAATAGCATATGTGTTGTTCTTGGTAGCGTAGATGAAAGAATCAGTTACGTTGACAGGCTGTAGACACGTAATTGGGTCATAGTCAAACGCAAAAGATGTTGAAGCAGCACCATACTCTTCTTCTGTACCAACTCCTGTCAGAGGAGCATATGGTGCGATTGTTGAATTGCCATTAGGCCATCCAGCCGTATTTACGTTTAGAGCAAAGTTAAGTGGTTGTCCAGATATCGATTGATAGACAGATTGACGGTCTGGTGCAACAATAAATAACTTTTGATTCATGAACATCATGAACAATCCAATCGGAACATACTCACCGTTTGTCGGAGTCCAGTTAGCAAAAGTATTTAGCTGACGCGCAGAGAATATTTGTTCGACTTCATCAAAGACTATTATCCACGGTTGGCTGTTACCATCTTGACAGACAATACCAGAAGGAGTTCCACTCGGTCTGCTGTTGGTGCTAAGTAACATTGCATCAGTGACGCTGCCAGAACTATTCAGTTTACGATTGTAGTTACGTGAAGAAACAGGAATAGCACAAGAATAGATATTAGGTACTGTTGGACTCATCGAGAAAGCAGGTACTTGAATCCATTGTTTTGAGTTGTGCAACTTGTACCAAGCGTTACCAGCAACGAACATTATTACAGCGTTACCGATACTAATAATTCCTTGCTTAAGCCCAGATGGTGCAGCAATGTCTTTTACTGGTTGTGCCACTGGCTGTACATAGCCGTAGCGAGAACGACCATTAGCTAGCCAAATAAAACCAGTTGTCGAAACTTGAACATCTGGCGAGATTAAATCTAACCCATCAGAAAAGGCATCTTGTTCGATAATCATATTATTTAATAGTCGACAAGGTCAGCGAAGTACATTCCATAATCGTTACCAGACATACGGTGACGACCACGCGTAAAGATACCATAGTACTTGTTACGTCCCCAATTTAGTTTCTTGTGAATACCTTGTTCAGCGCCATCCTTGACAGCTTTCAGTAATTGAGTAGCTCTTCCAAGTTCTGCAGCAGCCTGTTGGTCTTTGCCACCCATTGCCAAGAAATTAAGATGCAGCATCATGTGATACAGTGCTTCATCATAATCATCACCACCTGCAAAACTATCAGTGTCATTGTAGCATGGTTGAAAAGGAACTTTGTACAGAACATCAATGAAAGAACTTCCGCCAACAGTGTCACTAGCTGGCCAAAATATCTGGCTAACGTCAATGATTTTATAACGAGTTTTTAGCTGGTTATTTAACAGAGTAGCCAAGACATTACCATTGATATCGGAAATAGTAATATTGTTTTGTCTGTTCGAGAAAGAAGCAACATTAAAAATCTTCGGACCAAATTGGTTTGTGGTTGTGACAGTTGTCGCAGAGATTGTAATATTTTCTTCAATACTTTCTGCCGCGTTTGTCTGCCCACGAATTTTAAGTATTGCTGGAGTACTTTCTACAGCAGGAACAGTTATAGTAAGTGGTCCGATTGTTGTTAAGTTAGTTTGTACAGGAGACTCACCAAGGTCACGCCAGTTCTTTATCTTATAGAGCAGAGTACTGTTGGTGTAACGTGGCACGTTCAAAGATTGCAAAGGCACAATCATCTCGGTAGTATGAACTCTGATACCGCGAATCTCACCAACAAATGCTGGCAGTGAAACAACAGAATCAGGAGGCACAACAAGTGTTGTCTCACGAAACATTTTATTTGCCTCTAACTCAGAGTGAAATATCCGCGAAGCAGCATTGTAGTAATCTACAAGACTTTGACGGGATTGAATTAAATCAATTCCTGTGTCAGCAGATACTCTGGTTATTACATTAAGTAACATAGATATCCTTAGTTATGATACGTGAGACGTAATAGCATAATCGTAGCGAATTGGCCGGGGGATGCTATAGTGCAATTGGTAATAGCTAAATTATTTGTTAATCCAGTCGGAGTTGTTACCACTAAAGTTCCTAGCACAAAGCCTGACATTGGGCTATTTCCACCACCGAGAGACGCAGCTGTCGTACCAACAATAGTATTACCACTTCCTATTGAGATATCAACTCTAGCTGTGCCATATGCTGCTGCAGTAACCTGTACTCCAGACCATCCAGCAATTATAAGCCATGTTCCAGCCGGAACAATTTGAGCGGATGGAGACATTGTTAAAGCACCAGAACTTGACTTCGTAGTAAAGTTGGGGATAGTAACAACAATTACTTCATTCGTACCAGCAGGGTCATACCAAACAGGAGTAAGAACAGAAGCCACAGATTCAACCCGAATTTTTTGTCCGATTAAACCAGCCGTAAGATTGCTAATTAACTTAGCTTTTGCAGCATCAGCGGCAACAGTAGCATTAGTGGTAGCAAGTGTCTGGTTAATACCACCAGTTGCTAGTGTCGGGTCAGTCGCAGAACCAGAAATTTGTGTACTGATACGACCAATAAGAACTTCGTCAGCAGCTTGTGCAGTTTGGATATTACCAACAGTCGTAGCAAGTGCGGTTGCACCAACAGGAATATTGATAACAGCACCGTAAATAGCATTTGCTAATTTTGTTAGCGTAGTACCATTTGCTGTAGTAGCTGCGAGTGCGTTAGAGGAATTGACAATTGCTTGAGTGAGCCAGTTAACTAGCGTATCAGTGCTAGTTCCAGTAACCGTGCTGGTGGCAGATGGAATAGTAATATAAGCGTTAGGGTCAATCTTCACCCATTTTAAAAGAGTGGCATCACTAGTTGCAGAGTCATTCCACTGATAAAATATACCTATAACATCAGTTGACCCAAACGAACGTCTATTCCAGACATAACGTTTCCATTTGGCATAACCACCAGCTAATGGATTAGGAACTTGCGGAACATTTAAAGCTGTATCAGTGGTAGAGATAATAAAACCGATACCTTGGTTATCATCTGTACCATCAGTGTACGGAGCAGCAACATCAACAAGTTGATTGTGTTCTGCTGCAGTTTGTGTATTTAGACCTGTAAAGTCTATACCATGTTGTAAGTCTTGCGTTGTGGCTGGTAGCATAATTATTTAGTTGTTTAACCAAGGTCCGGCTGCATTTTGTGTCTCAGAAATAGGTGGTGTTCCTGTCGGAAAATTGGATTCTAGAGTTGTATAGTCAACTGTCTGCAAAGGTAAAATAACAGCACCAGAGTCAACTTCATCAGTTGGTATATGTATTCTTCCGGTTTGTAAAACAAAATTCTTAGCTACTCCAAAAGTTCCCAGTGCTTGTAGTTGCCAGAACTCTAGAACAAAATTACCTAGGATAGTTTGATTGTTATAAAAAGGATAAGGAATTAATGACCGCGAAATTCCATTAAGTGTTTTAGCCAACAAGTAACGATAAACAGTTGTACCAACTCTGTACCGAAGGCAGATGGCAACTTGATTAAGTACTCCTGCAGCAGGGTCTAACACAATGTCACTAGGATTAATGATAGTTATCGGATAAGATACAGAGTAGTTGTATTGACCAATAATGATTGGTATAACTGAACCAGCATAGTCGGCTTGTGTGAATGTAACAGCTGGAACCGCTATTGATACAGTCTTTGTACCAATAGCGTTCACAGATGTAAACACGGTGTCTATTTTCCTGTCGGTAAGGGTGTCCTCAACAACAGGAGTAACTGTGAAAGGCTTTACAATATGTGGCCAATCAAAGTAAGACATTTTATTCCTTATTTAGAGCCGGTGGTAGCACTACCAGCAAGATTAGTCACTGAACCAGTTCCACCACCAATTGCGGCAGTAAACTTGTCCCCACCGATTACACCAGCTTGTCCTGTTCCACCAGTAAGTTGGGGAGCAGAAACAGTGCCTTCTGTCGAGGAAGCAAAGCTAACAGGTGTAGTATACATTTGATTCGTCGATGTAGGCTGAACTGCAGTTGCAGTATAAAACTGTCCAACTTTAAGTTTCAGTTCAAACAGATTAGCACCATTATAGCCAATCGGAATATCAGCATCCAAGCCAGTACCTTTCGAGAAGTTAACAACTTGAGTGCTTTTGCAACCAGCCACAGCGAGAATAAGACTATAGAGCAGAAGTGTTTTCTTCATATTGTTATTTGGTTAGGTCAGCAATCTCTTGTTTAATCTGGTCACGTTTTTCCCACAAGGAGTGAGCAACAGACGCTAACACCAATAGCGCACCAGAAGCATCAGCTACTTGTGATTGGTTCAATAAGCCACTAGTCACTAGTGTAGCACCAGCAGCAGTAGCTAGACGACGCAATAGCCAGTTGCGAACAGTTTGGCTTTTTAACAGACTCATTAACATACTATCAGTTCTTTCTCTTTGTTGTCTCTGTGTTGTTTTCAGCAAACGATATGTCAGAGGCATCATATCGTTTACTTTCATTAACAGGGTGGCTGTTTTGTTCGTTGACATTGATGTTCAACTTCCACTTGAGCGCATGAGCAAGTGCGGTTGTTTGCTCTGTGTTCCTCACAATCGCCAAGTGGTCTTGATAACCTAGGTAAAGAACGGCTAACAAGAGAAGTGTGTTTATGCTTTCCTTTCCGTGTTTGTTTGTCTTTTCCATTGTAGCCTTTAACAAGTTAATGAGAAGTTCTAGCATAACAACAAGGTTTATTGCTTCGTAATAATCAATCCACCAGCAACATTGGTTATATTCAAGGTGCCGGATAATGTTTTCACACCAACTGAAATCGTGCAGTTGGCTGGAAGGTAAAGAATACCAGCAGCAGAGCCAGAGGTAGCCGAGGCTGGGTTAGAACCACTCCACCAGCTTTCGATACCAGCATCAACACCATTGGTCAGGACGGTGAATATAGCTTCGGTATTGTTGGCTCCGAACCGGACAGAGCGGTTGAATGAAATATAGTATGTTCCATCCACCAGATTCGTGATGTAGCCAGATACCAAGTCACCACCAAATATGTCAGACCGCATATTCTGCAAGGTCGTATAGTTGGTCAGGGCAGAGTAGGTCGTTGTCGCTGTGTAGCCATTGGTCTTGTCGTGCAACTGGAAGGCGATGGACGGAACGACATTGGTGGGCAAGGCTGATACTGGCATGGTGGTGGAAAGAGTTCCAGCACCGAATCCATTGCTGACCAGAAAGAAACCCTGCGGCACTGGCACAGGTGAGAAGTCGTTTTTGCCATTGTAGAACGCGTCAAACCACCTCTTGCCGATTTCGATGTATTGCGGATAGGTGGTGTGCCATCCATCCGGCGCGACGGATTGCATGACAGACGGATTCAGGTCGAGGCGCACGATGCCGATGTTTGTTCCACCGTTGGCGCGAGCGGCGACGAAGTTCACGATAGCTACATTGTAATTGTAGATGTAGGTCTGGAACTGCTGAAACGTCATGTTGTTTGACGTGATAATCAGCCCCGTTGCATTCGTGCCGACGTAGTTTAAGAGGTTGGTGACGTAGCTGTAATGATGCGTGGGGTCCAGCACATACCTCATGTTGTTACTGTTCGTATAAAGCGCATTGTATTTTCCGGCAGTCCAAGCGGCTTGAGTCTCCCAATTATCTAGAGTGAACAGGATGTTTTGAACGGGTGGACTTCCGCCGAAATAACTTGGTTGTCTAGTTTGATTTGCCAAAACCACATTTGTAACAATGTTGAACAAATAAGCATCGGGAGTTGTGAAATTAGTGGTAGCATTTCCGGTAGCAATATCAGCAACTCCTGCTTCATAGCTAATTACATAACCAACGTTAGCGTAGTTTGTCGTTCCGTCTACCATGCCAGAACAATGAATCAGCCAATCCATTGTAGTTCCAGCGTTTCCATTGGGTATAATATAAAATGTAGAGAAGGGCGCACCCATAGCGAAATACATTCCAGTGGTGTTCGTCTTAAAATAGTCAAAAAAGCTATATGCGTTTGTTGTGCCATCAAGAGCAGTAACACCAGACAGATAGCCAACCATTAGTGAGTCGCCTAAGATATAACCGTATCCACTGTATAGTCGGTTCGTGGCAATGTAGGTCGGAATTACTTTCTGATTCCACAGGACGGTATTGGTAGATAAGCCAGTCGGCAGCGATGCAACCGGAAGTGAGCCTACCAGAGTTGTCGCATTGAGGTTGGTCAAAGGGCCACCATTACTTATGGATAGATTGGTCAACGTCCCACTAGCAGGTTGAAAGGCAGAGGCATTAGTCAACACATAACTCGGCAACGTGCTAGAACCATTAACTATAGGCGAAAAATTTTGAGCAAAAGAGGAAATTGAAAGGATAACAGACGAGAAAATCAAAGGTAAAAATTTCATAGTAAAGAAGAGGTTGTGTCCCAGCAAAATACTGGGACACAACCATTGTTAATTATTTATTAGGAGTGTAGTACAGAATTGCCGTAACGTTAGACGCCGACAATAGTGTAATACCCTGCTGGAAGGATATCGGGCTAGGATACGAAGCAATCTGTCCATTAATCGCAAACAACGAAGCTTGCACAGGCAAAGCGTTCGTAGAAGGAGTATTGGTTACAGAGTACGTCCACCAACCAGTGTTCGTGTAATAGTTAGTATAGAGCAACAGAGTGCCAGCGACACTATAGTTAGTCTGATAACTAAACGACACATAGTTAGTAGCGATACCAGCCGATGTTACGTATGTTGAACTATTAACGTAGTTCGTTCCATAATACGGTGCATTTGTGTTATTGCAGTCGTAGAAGTTAACGAGCGCACTAGCAGCTGTAGTTGTGAGACTTACAGACTGAATAGTGACATTGTTAGACAACACACAGGTTGGAGTTCCAGCGGTCAAAGTGACCACCAATGGTGTCGGCGAAGGTTGACCAGTAAAGCCAGTGCTTCCATAACCAAAAGCAGAGACAGTAGCCAAACAAGCCGCGAGACTAATCAGAGAGGTTAATTTTTTCATAATCAATTTATTTAGTTAAGTGTTTACAGAGAGTTGATTATTGACCACGTTTACGCGCGAACAGAATTGGAATGATGTTACGCGGTTGTTTGCGTTTGACACCAAACGTAACTTGGCTGATGAACTTGAGGTATTCACCATACTGGTTAGTTTCCCAGTAGAGCGTACCAGTATCATCGTAGCAAGGAATGAGGAAGTTCTTGGTAATCTGGACTTCACCATTCCAGAACATCTTACCAAAACCCTTCGGCATACCATTACCAGAGAACGCAGACGGAGGAGGTCCGACTTCGATACTCTCATAACCTTCTGCACCAACCAAGAATGCGAACTCGTAAGGAGAACCATTAACAGGGTCAAGAGAAGTGTAGGTTGGATTCGGGATACTCTCACCCACATTGTAAGCAGCAGGACTGAGTTCACGAACTTCCGGTGCAGCAAACGTACCATCAACCTTCATGCGCAAAGGTTTGTCTTCGAGCATACAAGTAACACGACCAAACAAAGAACCACGGAAGCGGTCGTTAACCACATCCAACTGGCAGTTCTTGTTGTTCAGCAGCCACGGGTCAAAGGTAAACTGATTGAAAGCTTCGGCAGAACAGACAAGTACATATTTGTCTGACATACCTTCACTATCTTTCGGAATACCAGAACCAGAGAACGCAGGAACACGTAGGTCAGTTTCCATGACAGTCAACATCTTGTTGATGGTCTGGAACGAGAGGTTACCAGCATTACCAATCAACGGAATGAGAGACTGCAAGAATCCAGTAACTTTGCCATCCGGAGCAACAGTAGAACCGATACCCACAGGAGCAGAAGCCAAAGGACTAACAGCGTCAGCAACCCATACCCAAGGAGCAGCATGGAATACACGACCGCGAAGATAAATGTCCTCAAAGCGCTCTTCTTTTTCCATGATATCTTGACCACACGCGTCAACGTGGTCAGTCAAGAAGTCGCGGAAAGAAGGAACGAAGTTAAGAACATTCGACTCGAAACGGTGACGATACACATATTCATCGATTGAGCGTTCACGAATATCAATAACGTCCTTCTTCGGAGCGATACTGATTTCGTTTGGATAAGCAAACTGACGAATATGCGGTGAAGGTTCTTTAGTAACAGAACGCATAACCGGACCCATATTCGGAGTCCACTTTGTTTTACCGAAGAAACGACGCCACGTAGTCCACGTTTTGCGCCGTTCGACCTGCATTTTGGCAAGATAGAAAGGTAACTTATTGTAAAGGTTGATATCCTGTTGAGTCCAACCTGAACAAATGTTAGCATCTATCGCCGGAATAGTTGCGAGAGGCATAATTTTGTTTAGTTAAGTTAACGAACAATGATGGTTTAGAAAACTATCAAACCAACAAACTTCGTTTCTCGGCTCAAAGAAACAGCGATAGAAGCCAGTGAGTTGCTCAATCTCGTAGAAGCAAGATAGTAATAGCAATTCCTGTGCCAAGCCTTCTTGACACAGGAATGTTTTACAGACTAACGTGACGGTTGTCAAACAACCATCGAAGAACACGGGCAGTAGCTCTAACGTCTGCTAGAGCATCATGTGCACCTTTGAAGTCTTCTTTGAAGCAATACTGATATGCCTCTTGAAGTTTAGGCCACTTGTATGTTTGTCGTTGTGAGGGTAACTTGCAGATTGGTGTCATTAGTTGCATCGTGCACAAGAACTTACGATGTGACCAATCTATCGTTATCTCATTACCTTCATTCTCGATATTAATTAACTGAGAATCAAAGTTAATATTGTGTGCAACAACTAACTCAGCCCTCAACAAGTGAGAGTTAAACAGCGGCATGATGTTCTCGATAAACTCACCGTACTTATTACACTCTTCTGTCGAGATACCATGAGCAGCTTGTGCGCCAGATGCTATTGTTTTACCAGTAGGCAAACGCACAAGTGATTTGAAACAAGAAACTTCTTTAAAGTTTTGTCCAGCAGCAGGAAGGCTAGTTGGACTATCCTTGCCTGTGCTGGATTTTCTTTCGGAAGATTCTTTGAAGGGAAACCTGTAGTTTCGGTGTCAAAGATTAGGAACATAACCTACTCTTTCGCTTTGTTAAAGTCATCAAGAGTTACTTCGTCGTTATTTTCGTCAGCACCAGCAGTACCACCAGAAGTCGGACCAGCTTTCTTCTGTGCAGCTGCTTTCTTTTCGTCAAGAGTCGGTGCCGCTTTGCCGCCATTCTTCTTGAGTTCAGTAATCATGTTAACAAGGGCATTGATGGAAGTCATAGCCTTTGCCAATGGTTGAGCAAGAATGTTCTTTTGAACTGCTGCCGGAAACTTAGATAGAGTATCCTTGTAAGCTGGAACAAGAGGATGCTGTTCATTTTCAAACACATCAAATACCTTCTTTTCCCACTCACGAATATCTCCAACAAGTTTAGTATGTTTACCGGTATATTCGTTTTTGACAGAAGCTAATTTCGACTGAAATTGCCCAGCTTGATTGTTAGCATTAAAGAACACATTCTCTAAGAATGATTGAGTTCTCTGGTCAACCTTCTGATTAGCACCGTAAACAATTTGTCCAGATTTAGGGTCACGAACAAGAGTTTGGAACTCGGTTGCGCCATTACGAACAGAATCAAGTTGGTCACGCCAATGTTCCAGAACACTCTGTGCTTCCTGAGCTGCGTTTGCAGCAGAAGCATATTCAGGTGTTAAGGTATAAGCTTCTGGATGTTCAACATATGATTCAGGAATTTTAGGCTGACCATTAGCTTGTGGAGGATTCTTCTTGAGTTCAGCCAGTTCTGTCTGAGCCTTGACAGCTTCCAAGTAGAAAGGTTTAAGAGCATCAAAGGTTTGATTGCCCATTGTTTTAAACAACGGAACCATGTTCTCAGGAAGACCAGAGTAGTCACGAGCAAGGCCTTTCTTTGGTGCAATTGGCTGACCAGTCTTGTCAGTTGTTTTTTCTGCTTCCTTTTGTAGTTGTTCAGCTTCCTTTTCTTCAACCTTAACAGTTTCTTCCTTCTTTGGCTCTTCTTTCTTTTCCCCAGCTTTAGACATTAACGGAGCATCTTTCAATGCCGCAAAATCAGCAAGAGTTACTTCTGGTTCGTTTGTAACTTGTTCTGCTGCAACTTGTTCTGCTGCAACAACCGGAACTTCTGCCGTAGGAATTTGTTCAGTTGAAGGAACTCCATCCGGACTTATTTCATTATCTGCTGCCATACTTAATCACTACCTTTCTGAGGGTATCAGCCTCTATGAGTTTACTGACTATTTGTTTACTATTGTCGGACTGATGGTTTACTTTTGCTAACCCAATGGCATCAGTAACCAAAGAGTCAGATTGTTTCATTATGTCTTTGAAGACTTCTTGCGTCCGTTCCGAAGATAACCAAGCCAGTCGTGCATTAATTTTTGCAGCATCTTCTTCTTGCTGGATTGGTTCTTGCCACGCCGAACCTTGCAGACCTCTTTCATATGGTGTCATTAGTGGCCACTCGCTTTCTTCTGTTGTTGTTCAACCGTTTGTTTGATTTTGTCTCCTGCCATCATTAACTGTCCAAGTTTAGCTTGGTCTTCGGGAGACAAGGTTTGAATAGTCTGGTCATGTTGTTTAACTAGCTCTTGACAGAGAACTGTAAACCCTGAAACAACTCCAGACATCTCTTGTAACTGTTGCTGTAATTGGTGAATCTGGTTTGCGTCGCCTTCAAGAATAGTCTTGGCGTATTGTTCTCCTTTGGAAGGATATGATAGACGAACAAGGTCAGCCAAGAACTGTGTCGCAAGGGCAGTCTTCTGTAGTACAGGCCAATCTTGTTTCATCTGTTGCAGCAATTCAGAACGCTGAATAACATCAACATCACCCGCCGCCCTGACTTCAAACGTAGCAGAGATAGTCTTTGTGTCATTAACCCAGTTAGGTTTAGTTAAGGGTTGGCCTTGAACAATGAGAGGTTGACCTGTGTTAGGATTCATCACAGGTTGTGGCTGGTTAACAAGCAGGAAAGTAACCAAGTTCTGCTGTGCCTGTGACTGTACAATTAACCAAGCAAGAGAATAAACTCCACGGATATAGGACGAGAACAAAGTTAACTGAACACTATTTAGTAAGTTACTCTGCTGTTCTGCGAGAGACATTTCTTTTGCAGTTTTGCGGCTATCTTGCCGATTCATTACTGCAAAGTTAGTCTGGTTTGTTTCCTGCGAGTTGCTGGTATCCATGTACTGCAAAGCTTTGAGAATCTCAAAGCTAGGATACGGAGCAGAAAAGAAGTTAAATGGTTTGTTAAGAACCGTCCCACCTTCGATTGGATTATCTGCTATCTCTTTCACAGAGTTACCAGAACCATCGTCTTGTGCAGGAGAAGCAAGAATCTTTGTAGCGCGAGAAACACCATTAACGAAAGAGGAAAGAACTCCTGTTTGTGCTTCTTGTTTAGGTGCGTCAAGGAATACCCTACCATGACGTTCAACTAACTTCGGTTTCTCTGACTCACGGTAAGGAAGAATGAAGTAAGGGTATTCTTTCTGAGGAACAGGAACCCATTTAGCTATGGGCTGCTGTGTCATTGGGTCGACTTCCTGTACTTGTTTGTCGATACCAATATACAAAGGCGCAGGAGCTTTTAACCAATCAGCAACACCATCTTCTGTACAAAACCAAGCAACCATTACAATACCATCCTCTTTATACATTACCTTATGTATTCTGGTTGTCTCTCCTTCTTTCTTACCCTGTCTACGTGCATTAACAATCTTGTTTACTTCTGCTGCGTTCCAGCCAAACTTCTCGACAAACTTCTGCAGTTCGGTAAGAGAGTAATCATAACCACGAATAATTCTGGGAGCTTGTTGAATATCTTTGGTTGTTCTTGGCCAGTAAAGATGATCAAAACCAACGTGTTCAATACCAACATTCAGTGGCTTGGTTGTATCATAGACTACCTCACAAGTATCCCAGCCATGAGTAGCAGCACCGTCTATGACTTTGAAGTGAGCTTTCTCCCAGTCAAGATAAGTCATTCCACGAGTAAACTCCAACTCAAGGTTATCGGTGTCAATATCAGGGTCAGAAAGACATTTGAAGATGCAGATACGACGAGAGTTCTTGAGATAGTTGATATACGGAGGTTGTTCTCGTTGAATATTTGTGTCAATGATACGCACAGGAATCATTGTTTCATCTTCATCAAGAGTGCCTTCACGACGCAAGGTTTCTATAGAAAACTCCACATCTCTGGTCTTGCGGTTCTCTTTAGCTTTCTCGCGGTAGTGTTCCCAGTCCTGTATCAGAGCTTTGAGCTTCGATGATATAGTCTGGTAGTCCGTTACCTTCTCAATCTTTACCTGTTCTTCTGGCGCTTGGTTCGTAGAACCATTCATCGGAAGTGGTGGTAAAGCCACACTGTCGTTCATTTCTCCTGCTCCCATAATAGTGGTAGGTTACTCTTCCGGATTCTTAACTGCATTGAAAGCGCCGATATCGTCATCAGTGTGATGCAACTCACGTTTCTTCTCGGCTTTCTGACGAACTTTCTCGAGATGTTTGAACACTTGGTCTTGGACGAATTTCAGTTCATCTTCGTTAGCAGAGCCGAGGTGGTCAAGTGTGCGAGCTTGAAACTCTTCGGAGATAGGTACTGACATTGAACCTTTTTCTTCTGCCGGAGCTTCTCGTTCAGCAGACATAGCTGCTGGTTCTTTAGTTGTTTTGGTGGAGACCATATTTATCTTCTTCTTTACTAGCTCCTAGTTTTAAGGCAACTTGCAAGGAGCCGTTTGCTTTAGTGCCTTTACTATTACTACCTTGAATCATTTCGTACTCACCGAAAGTTATACCGTCATAGTACGTCTGAACATCCATAGATGTTTTCAAAACTTTTCGCTTAGATACGCTATCTTCCTTAACTCTTGTCTCGTCAAGAAAGTCTTCGATACTAAGACCGCAAAATGTTAAAACAAAAGCATCTGCTCGGTCAGGCGAATGTAAGCCTTCCGACTTAGCTTGCTTCTTCGGCTGCAGGTACATCTTACCACCCTGCTGTTGTTTGTACTTACGAGAAACAAGCTGTTCTCTACATTTCTTCGAGATATTCGAAAGGTTAAATAATCCTTCCTCGAACACTCTCTTAACAAAGAAGTAGAGTTCTGCACCGCGATTACCGAACTGCTTTCGTTTGTACGCTGCACTCTGGTTAAGAACACGCTTAATGTTCCACCCATACGTCGAGACTAACATATCTACTACAGCATGTCCTATGCCACCATCATCAGCAAAAATAAACTCGTGTTCTTTGGGTACTCCTAACTTAGTTAACCTTCCATCTAACCAAGCTGCCGTAACAGTGGTATCTTTCTCAACAAGACATTCTTCTAATAGTAACTTAGTTCCCTTGCAAGCTGTGATGATAGTTTCATCGCCACCAGCCGCGATATCAATACCAATACGAACAGGCCAAGTTGCGAAAGTAAAGGTTGGAGGATTGGAGATAAGTTTATCAACAATGGTAGCAGGAATTACTGTCTCGGTATCAAGATAGGTAAACAGGGCTAGATGCTTTGAACGATATTCAGGACTACTCTCGCCTAGTTCTCTTTTATCCTCTTCTCTTTCCTGCTCGGAGATGTGTGGACAATCGTAGGAAGTTACTGAACGACCGTTTGGCCAGTTAGTTGCTGCGTAGTGAAAAGCACCTATTGGCGCTCCGGGCGAACTAATCTCTAACCAATAGTTATATCCTGTACAACGTTTAAGAGCTTTGTGAATGTCTTCCGAGATAGACTTTGACTCGTTCTTAATTATCGCCATCTCTGCATTAGGTTCTAGCGGGTGATAACCTTCTGCTTTACCAGCTTCATCTGTTGCAAACATTCGGATAACAGCGCCGGATTTAAGACAACGAATATAGCGTTGACGAATCTTAAAGATTTGTGTCCCGCACTTTTGGTTTACACGCTCGGCTAGTGAACGTATGTAGGATTCTGTTTGAGCAGTTAACTGTGTTCCTGATGCAGAAGTAATGATTACCTGACTACGAACCTTCGAGAGAACAAACCAAATAGCGAAAGGAGCAATAACAAATGCATCTTTGCCAGAACCGTTAGCAGCAACTAGAAAGTACTTAAGTGGATTCTTGGAAGTTGGTTTAACAGCTGGTGCTAAGTCAAGGTTAACTTCTTTCTGCCACAGATGCATTGTAACCTCTCCGGTCATAATGCTATCATTGAACATTGCTAGAACATGAGCAGGAGTGGGGAACTGCATTGCAACCCAACCTTCGGAAGGACGTTCATCATCGTCACAAAAGTCACCAGCGTATTTACGTCCTTGCGTGTAAGTTATCTCTGGTTTAACTTCCGGCTGGACAACTTCTTGTTGAACAGGTTCTTTCTCGAAAGGTGTTGGCTCAACTTTGGGTACAGGTTCTTTTGCCGCCAGAACTTCTGACCCTCGTCCAGCATTGATTAATGCCTCAAGGTCTTTAGGAGAAATGTCTTTAATGGCAGCCATAAGTTATGATGTACTTTCTCCTATTTGTTTTGGCGGCTGTCCATAAATCATCTCGTTAACCTTCTTCATCTGTTCGTTAAACATTAGTACATTAAAGGTCGTCCCCGCCAAAGCTTTAACAGCATCCAAACGACCTTTCTTATCGTCACGAATATACTTACACGCTGCAAGAGCAACAACTTCATTCTCAGAACCAACAGCTAAACCAAAGAGACGCTCATTGACTTTCTCAAGTTGTTCGTCCGAGAAGTTAAGAAGGGTGCCAGTTCCGTGAGTAACTTTGTCTTCAAGACCACAATCTTTACGGTATTTCGGAGAACAAGAAGCCAGAGCCATTTTAACCGCTTCCGGTTCTAGCTCTCTATCCTGCGCAATCTCGTCAGGACTCATTCCTAACTGTTCGTAGGAAATTCTTATTTGCTCTTGCTCTGAGGACATTGTATTTTCAGAAACTTCTCTGGACTTTTCCCTTGTGCCTGTTCACTTAAGAGCCACTGTCCAAAGTGACTTGAAAGGAACTTTGTATCCTGCGCTATTTGTGCTGCTGTTTTCTCTGTCATACTTGATTTAGTAGCAAGAAAGATGCCAGAGAGAAAGATAGTTATATAGGGAGAATAAGTGTGGTGGAGGAATTTTGTATGAGAAAGGGGGTATGCGAATCGGGCTTCACTTCTGGGTTACTCGACTTTTTCCCCATAAGTTAAGCTACTTGTTTGTATTAGGGTAACTGATAATTCAAATGGTCAGTTATCCTGTCTTGTATCATTAGGGTAACTGATAACTGTATATGTGGGTAGTTCTTTTACATATCGTTTGCTGCATGGGCAAGTGTTCCATGCACGTGTGCGCCGTCAGCGTAACCTGTTACGCACATTTAAACACAGATGCGATTGACAGACGCGTTTTAAGGTTGCGAACCTTTGCGCCAAACTGAATTTCGCGAGTTTAGGCAAGTTTTGAATATAGTATTTCCATGCCTTGTTCACAAGAATAATTCGTGCAATGTCTGCCGAGCCTTTTGTGAATGTCGTATGGGAAAGAAACAGTAATATAGTTATGTCAAAACTTGGCAATGCCGATGCAAAAATCAGCCTGCTCCCGTTTAAAAATGAGATTGGGAATCATTGGGACAAAATTATCAATGATGTCAACTCCGCTCTCGGACGCTTGCAAAAGGATATCATCACCACGAACGGTGATTGGAAAGTCGGCACGAAGGGTAAGCTTGTTTCCAAAGATGGTAACGAGTGGCATCTCCCGCTCAATGCGCCGATGTTTTCCCTTGTGCGCTTTGGTATCAAGCTGAATGAAGTTGCGAATGCTGGCAGTGATGCCGAACGCAACTATCACATGGAAGTTCAGGCGACCATTCCGGTGGTTTGTGCCGCGTGGTACGACCAAAACTACCGTTCGGCGGCAAAGGTTGAATAAACCGCCGTGTCCTAACTCGCACAATCCACCGTAGTTGAGCAACTCTGCTCCTACGGTGGATTTTTATTTCTGCAAAACAGTAGTCTTAACTATCGGTGGCCCTATACTATCCTAATCGGTAGAATAGCAAGTCTGCGAAAACAGGCACAATCCCTTACTCTAGAGCAAGCAAACCGCCTAGAAACTGACCAGCAAGAGGGCAAAGATGTAATGGTATACAGTAGCATCTTAGACAGTATTAAATTCCAACATCTCACGAGTAGTGCGCTTCTGGCTGCACACTTTGGGACTGGTTACTGCCGTAACGAATGAATAAGGATGAGTCGTTGCCGTGTTATATTCTGCACGGACTGAAACTGCGTGGTAACGTAGCTCCCACTCTGCTCGAAACTTCTATAAGTGTTATGCAATCAATACAAACGTTCTAGTCAGGGAATAGGAAATATCTGACTCTGGCTAGAACGTCCCTTTCTCAAATTGATTATACTGTCGTTATATCTAATATTCTACTCGCCAATTTCTGGCTTCTTAATCTTCCGATAATCTTCTCCAAAGCACCATCCTCGCTTAGCAAAGTTCTATATTAGATTATACTACCATGCTCTCTTGTACTGGCTTTATTAGCTGAGTTATCTCGCTAGAGTCGTTTGCAAGCTCTAACCTTGTCTTTTGCCACCCTTTCCCCTTCGCGATGTGGCATTATATAAGTAAGGTAATAGTATGCGTTATATACGATATTATACTTTTTGCCTCAAAAGTCTCTTTTACGCGCCATTATATATAAAATATATAATATATAATATATATATTTATATTCATATATATGTATAATATAAAATATAATCAATACTTATACTTTCTTTATATAATCTTTAACTTTCCTCAACCTTTAGCAACCAAACTACCATGAAAGCACTCTACAATCGTCTCTGTAAAGATGAAGTGTTATTACCCAAAAACTATCGTTTCGTCACCAGCATGACACTGATGGTTGGATACTTTATAGTATGCCGATTTCTGACGAAGAGTTTCTAGCATGGACTACTCCAGTTGGTAATGAACCACCATACTGGGATGTTCTTCCTTGCTCAAGGAAAGAAGCTGAAACCGTTGTTCCCTACTACAAAATTTAATACCATGAGCCTTAACCCACAACCTGTTATCCACAGCAATAGTCCTGTCTTGGACGAAACACCAGTTGCGCTTGTTTGGTCTTCTGAACCATCTTCTATTGTCTTTAAGAGTACCTACGCGGAAGCTATTAGATATCTGAAGAATTCGAGTATTCCAGACTGTTACAATATCAGACGTGTTATCAACGGTAAACTTGGACGGTTTGTTTCTTACGTACTATGACAACCTACGAATTTACGCAACTCAGGAGATTTGAACTTAATCGCCGTCGTTTCTCACAGTTCAAAACTAAAACAATTTCCCGAAGTTCAGCTAAGCATCCTTCTGTTGGACAGGTTTACAAGGATAGTAGAATTGTTAGCGAAGTTGGACTGGATACAGTCTTTAATCATCCAGCTTGGAAACATCGTGCAGGTAACAAGCCATCCTAACTCTCAGCGCGAGCAAGGCACTAACTAATTTACTTACAACCAGAACAATCAATGGTACTTTCTCTATGAACAAACAACCTCCTCACCTAACTATAGAATCTCTTAACCGTTCTGTCCTGCATGATGCTGCGATGGTTAGCAATAACTTTGCTATTACATACGAACGTCGTCAGGAAGAACTTTCTCTCCTGAAAGCATACTATGAAGGTTACTGTGATGCTCGCGGTTGGAAATACGATGAAATAGCTCACAGTCTTTTGTCACATTAACTTTGGCACAAAATATGCTATAATAGATTTCAGTCACAACAAACAAACAAACAAACAAACAAACAAACAAAACAACATATGTTCCTAATAGATGCAACATTCGAAGATTGCCGGATTCATGCTGAATCTGAAACTGGCAGTCATTACAAAGTCAGAATCAAAGACAATATGACTGGCAAACAGTCACCAGTCGAAGTATTGACAGCTCTCCAACTTCAGTGTATCATGGCTTTTAACCTTGACATGAACGGTATGCCAGAAGGTTATGAGAAGATGTATGTATCTCTTGAACCTATCTACAAAGATTATCCCATCGAACTTCGTCCGATTCCTTGATATAAACAACTGCTCACATACCAGTCTATAGTATGTGTATTGAATTCAACTATTAAAAAAATGCGTCCCAGTGTTTGTCATTAGATAGCTTCAATCTTAGAATTAGCATCTTGACAGAATAGAACACTAGTTTGAGACAAATTTAATAGTTGAATTCAGTATCACATTAGGTGTAAATCGTAGTGGGTTGTAATAAGAACCAGTATCGGAAGAAATAATTAGTATTAGCCTCTCACAGACGAGTTAATGTCTGTGCATTAAGTAGAGTAGTGATGAAGCTCTATGGGAATTAGTGCCCCAGTAAATGAGCAGCTTACAAGCGACTCAGCGCAGAGTTGTTGGTGTAAGAAGGTCAAGGAGTTCAAATCTTCTGTCACTACTCTACTTAATGGTCTCGTGGCGAAATATAGACGCTCATGCTGTAGCTCGGAACTACAGTAAGATACATAGATGGAACTAGAGCTAACGACTCAAAGCTGTCTGTATCATCCAAGTATCAAACCTTGGCGAGACCACCAATTTGATAACCAATCCAGCGACAATGAACTGGAGTGCTAGTTGCTTAAGTGCCTAGGGTTATCACCAATTTGACAGCGCTAGTATATTAGCAATCAGAGATACCATTATAGGTTGCAAGAACCTCTGTAAGGTTGTGCTCAACGACTGCTGTCAAAATAATTTATGCTTCTAACAATCACTAACATAGTAGATGCAATCTACAGAGTAGAAGGCGGTACTAACACTTCACATCCTTATGGCATCCTTTCACACTACAACCACACATCTCCCCGTCAAGCCTGTTTCAACACAGTCAAGCACGCTATGTACGATTATAAAGTGCATAATATTGACCGTGCTTTCATCTATTTTCTTGCTGATAGATATTGTCCTCCTTCTGCTGATAAGCAAGGTAATCTTAACTGGAAAGTAAACATGGTTAGAATACTAAACCTAAAATGAACACTCCTAAACTAGACACAACACCAACAGTCAGAGAACACAATGGCAAAACTATTCTGTTCTATTCACCACAACAACTCGAAGCAATCATACCGGAAACAGAACGCTTAACAGAACAACGTAAGACCGTTTCTGCATACGAAGTATCTGGTGGATATAAACATCCTGCTCGTTCAGCTGGAGCTAATTAACTCTAGTATGAGGAAGGACTAATACAACTATGCATATAATTACAGCACAAGGCGATGTATTTCCATTGCCGACAAATGTTTCTTGGGATGGTACAACTGGTCTAACAATTGGTTCAAAGACCTACACCTACACAACAGCAGCACTGGCTAGAGTGGCCTATCTCACAATTATCGCTGCACTAACTGGTTGGGATGGTCACCAGCTTATTAACCTGCGTAACAATACACCAACTAATCCAATTACCCTTACTTCAATCTCTCCATCTTCTGCAATGATGGGAGCAGAGGTTACTTTAACCGGAACAAACTTCACGAAAGAAACTACCTTCGTTTACGTTGGTCTAGTTCTTTGTTTTGTTGTTAAGTTTATTTCTTCAACCAGTATTATTATAAAAGTTCCAACTGGTTTAACTATTAATACTACCTATGATATCACTATCACAGACACCGGAGCTAACTATGCTACTTTAGCGGGAGCATTAACCATTCTAACTCCGTACACCTTAGTTAGCATTGCTGACGACCCATTTAATCCTGTTACCAGTACAATTACTATCACAGGAACAGGATTTACTGCCGGAAAAATTGGAACTATTCAAATAGGTTCAATCGTCGCTGATAACTGGCAAGCAAAGTACACTATGCAATGTACTTTTGTCAGTGACACAAAACTTACAGCAGTTTACTTGTCAGGTCCGTGGGGTGGAGACTTAAATCTCACCACCTATTATGCAGACTCTGACGGAGTATTCTCTAATGGTCTTGCAACAACTGACGATGGACTAGGTAATATGACTATATGAAAACCAACTACACCGACACCTGCACCCAACCCAACATTCCCGCGATTGCTAACAACTAAACCATTATGAAAATCACAGAACGAAACGGCTTATTTTACGACGAAAAGAATAACTTTTGGAAAACCAAAGAAGAAGCGAAATTATTTGCGCCAACGCTTAAAAACTGCTCCTACTGCAACAACTGCACCGGCTGCTCCTACTGCTCCGACTGGAAAGCAAAACCTGAAAGCATTTCATCTCCCGCTATCGGTTCCAGACAAGAAAAGACCATCATTTTCTTCGACGAAAAGCGGACGGAAGTAGTCTGCGGCTGCTTCCGTGGAACGCTGGACGAGTTCAAGGAAAGAGTTAAAAAGACTCACGGCAACAATCAGCACGGCAAGGATTACATGGCATGGATTGCGCGTGTTGAGAAATACATGAAAGGCTAAACGATATGACCGAAGAAAAGAAAGCTGAAATCATAAAACTGGTCCTCGAAGCTCATAAAGCGTCTGAACGCCTGAAGGCGCTCGGAATGCAGAACATGGCACAATCGCCAGAGGAAAAGGAAAAAGCAGGCGGTGGAGTATGCGATGGCCCGCGCCGAAATGTTTGAGGCAGATAGGTTGTTCACGAATGCGATAAGTGCCTAACGCTGGAGCCAAGCCAGCCCGAACCGATGAATTTAGAGCGTAATAGACGTTCTCGAATAACCAGACCGCGCCAATCGGGATTGGCTTCGGCGACTGGTTAGGACAACAGAAACAACCACAACCAACAAGAAGAAGAAGTGAGAAAATCACCTGTCCCCAAACGCGGCATTTATATTATCAGACTTGGAAGAGAAGAAGTGCTCCATGTTTATATCAACGGCGAACACGACTGCTTCTTGTGCGGGAGAAATTACATCCAAATTAAGAAGGGTGTTAAAGCCATGCATCCAAGAGCTAACATTAAATTCATTCAATTCTCATGACCACCCCAAACCATACACCTACGCCGGAAACGGATGCCTTGTGTGTGATTGATAACAGCCGCTTAATTTACGGAGTTGTCCAACATCGGAATACAGTTCCAGCTTCATTCGCCCGCTCCCTTGAACGCCGCCTAGCCACCGCCGCGAAGGATTTGGACTATGCGGCCAGATTAGAAAATGTAGTTAAACAATACGGTGAAGAAGCCAAAATCTATAAGGCTAAAATCGCCGCGAAGGACGAGGAGATTAAGAGATTGAGCGAGGAGTTGGAAAAAGTTAAGCAGGTCGTCTACGACTTTCACGGCGGTTTGCCTGACGATGATGCAGCGTTAGCCATTCAACAGATTATCAAACTCCTCGCCGCCGAGAGAAAGGTGAGTGATGAGTTGGCAGAAGGTGCAAGGATTGCAACAGAAGAACCAGATAGCAATGTTGATGTGCTATTAACGGCTTTGCAGAATCACGCCAACCTACGGAAATGACAACAAAGAAAACAGCGGAAGAATGGACAGTAGCAATTCATGAACTACTTCTGGTGCTGTCACCATTTTTCAATCCTATGAACCCGAACCAGACACCTACGCCGGAGACGGAGTTCCAATGGACTAGAATCGGTTCGCCGTCTAAGTTAAAATCATTCTATGAATCCAAGTTGCCAGCTATTCGTAAAGCGGCTAAACAATGTGGTTACGCAATAGCAGTTCACGGCTCATTATGCCGCGACTTCGATTTGATTGCTGCGCCGTGGAGTGAGCAACATTCAGACGAGCAAACCTTGTGCAAAGCCATTCACAAAGCGGCTTGCGGACTGACCCAAGAGTCATATCAGATTTGCACCGATAAACCATGTGGTAGATTGACGACGATGTTTCCGGTTTGCTGGATTGAATACCTTGACGCACCCAAGAACGGAACTGGACACATTGACCTATCAATCATGCCTGATGTTGGCCCCCTCGAACGCCGCCTATCCGCCGAGACTTCCAGAGCCGAGAAGTGGAAGCGGGTGGCGGGACTTCTTAATGTGGCATCGCTATGTGATTGCACACAGGACGGCGGCATAGGCTGCGATGCCTGTCAAACAGCCCTCGCCTCCTACGCCGAGGCGATGAAGGAATGACTATGAAGAAATACAAAGCAGTTCCATTTGATTTAGTCCATAACATCTGGTTCTTAAAGAAGAGAATATTCTTTATCTTCTGGAAGACAATAGGCATTGGCCCTAGAGAGAAAGTGGAAGAAGCAATAAACAAACTAACAATACAATGAAAGTACAACGTAAAATTTTAGAAGAAATGCTAACAGTTAACAAGGACATTTGTGTTCTTATTAACAAGATGCAACGACAACGAGGCCATTTAGACCAACCTGATATGCAAAAGTTTAATGACCTGCAACTCAAAATGAAACATCTTGCAAAGTTCCATCCAGAAGAGTGGACAGTTTTTCAGTCACGGGATAAACAAACAAACGTAATAAAAGAACTACAATGAAGCAAGAACCAAAACAACGTCACGCACGTATCAACATCCTCGGTAAAGAAACATTCATCCTTCCTATTGTACAGGAAGACGACCGTGGTTTTCTCTGCCGTACTTCACCAAACGACGGACCAGCTACTGAATGGTTCGCCAAGAACTCCCAACAAGTAACATCCCGTGAAATCAACCATCCAATTAACTAACGAACAGCGAGCTATTTGCGAAGAACTCTTTGGACAGATAAAGCCTTCCCGTAGAGAGTTTCCTGTTGCTTGGCAATGGACTACTTGGGACAAAAGGGAAAAGCAAATCACAACAGGTTTAAATGACTGGAAATGGACATGGGAAATCCTGCCGCTTTTCATCGTAGATAAGCGTTACCTGTGTGCACTTGACTGTGGATTTGGTTATGATATAGTAGTTGACTTGTCCAAGAAAAAATTCTTCTGGGCTAGGCAAGGTATCTTCCAACCTGACTGGTGCTTCTTGTCTGACTACTATGGCTTCCATGAAGGTGCATTTTTCTACAAGCACAAACCGTAGAATCATCTTCTATATTACATTATACTTTCGTAGTATAATTTCTGTTGGCATGGTTCTTGCTATATAGAATCTCCCTGCGGTGACGCAGATGAACACTTTGTTTGCAAGTTAGTAGTGACCGTATGTATCACAACTGCACGCGTGCAAATAAAAAACAGTAGACTAGAGAGTTGTTTAGGTTCGAAAGAACTTGTTTGGTCTCTCTAGGTATTACTGTCCCACAAACAAAACAAACGTAGAAAGAAAAGTTAGTATGTCAGAAAACAAAAATGAGCCTGTGGCTCCGAAGTATAACATCAGCGTTACTCGTAATGACGTTACGCTGTCCGACGAAATTATCCCGTTCAAACGCTTGAAAGGTGACAAGGCTAACACCTTCTACCCCGCGATTGACCTCACCTTGGAGAACAAGGAAAAGGTATTCGAGTGGTTGGGTGATGGCAACCTCATCAACATCGTTCGCAAGGCTCTCAAGGCTACCGCGCAATCCATTGCTGGCGACAGCATTGATGCCGATGGTCGCTTTGACGAAGCGTTGTTCGCGAAGTACCTGACCGACTTCTCCTCGGCTGGTCTCAAGCTCAAGGAGATTAATGACCTCATTGATGAATTGCAAGCTCTTGCAATTCAGATGATTGAGAAGGGTCATGCCGTCATTGATGGTGTCAAACAGGAAGCCATCGTTAATGGTAAGTTCTCTCCTGCGTTGATGAAACTCAACGACGACATTCGCGCTTACCGTCAGATGCGCGAAGACAAGCAGCGCACTCCCAAGAAAGAAGAAGAGGAAGTGCCGTCTGTTGCTGCCTAATTGGTGGTAATCAGTTAAAGTCTCCTGTCATGATAAGTATTGTGACGGGAGCATTTAATTTATAGCCTCCACTATCATGTCAAAAACCCTCCCTCTCGTAGCAGAAGGCCAGATACTTATTGACGTAAAGAAATACGTTGATGATGTTCTAGGCAAATCCCAGCAAGTCGACGAGGATAATTACCTTAATGACTCTGACTATCAATCCATTCCTTACGACAGAGCAGAAGCTATTCTAGCCGTCTGTCAAAATAGACACACTTGCTATATTCAGATGCCATCGGAAGATTGCCCTGAACTAAAGCTTCCTCTCCTCTGGAACTACAATGCTTGGTTACAATCAGTAGAGAAGTTTCGTCTAGAGAAGGAACGCTCTCACCGTCGTCGTGTAGCTATGTGGCTACAAGAAGCTAATGTTAAGACACTCCAACGAGCTATCCTAAAGCAGATGCCACTTACAGAAGTTCAGGCGGGAGTAATGGCGTCGAGATGGATACGTGAGAACAGACAAGATATGATTACTTTCTTTAAGATAATCCTCAAGACGAAAGAAGAAGAACTATGAGTCTAGACAGTCTCCCATCATTCACAGAGTCAGAACTTAAGAAACGTCGTAAGCAACTTGGCAACTTATGCGAACGTATTAAGTTTCAGTACTCCATCCGCAACATCAAAACATGGAAAGATGTATACACCTTTACATCCCTTCCTGCCAACGTAACACCAGAACATCTAGCCACCGAGGTAAAGTTCCCTGAGCTTAAGGAGTTCCTAACCAAACTAATCAATGAATTCGAACAGCAAACAAGAGAAGCGAAAAGAGCTGCTGTCGTTACGCAGGTCGTTAAGGAAGTCCAACCTGTACTGGACACCAGCAAAGTATCAACTCGCGTGGATAATACATCTCCCGCAATCCTTAACTCGCCAACAGTCGAGGAGACAGTTGAAGCTCTTTCATCGTCTAATGACTACGGCCTTAAACCTTCACTCAATGAGAAAGCGTTCCTCTACTGGTTCCAGAAGAAAGCAGTAGCAGAACTCTTGAACGGTATCTTAGTACGCAAGTATCGTTCCATGTTGCTTCTCTCGGCAACTGGTACTGGCAAGACATTCATGGTTGGTGCATTTGTGCGCCGACTTGTTGACCAGAAGTTTCATGAAGGTAAGACAATGGGTATTGTCAACTACCTGTATGTCACCCGCGCTTCCATCGTAGAACAAACCAAACGTGTCTTCGAGAACACTTTCAACCTTCGTATCAAGGATGGTGTAGAAGTTCTTAACATCGAACAATTACGTTCACGCGCTGGTCAACTCTGGGTTACAGAGAAGTCAGAGATTGTGAATGGGGAAGAAGTCTTTTACTGGGTGTGGAAGAAGTTCATGAACCCAGTTGTTATCATCTGGGATGAGTGTCAAGCTCTCAAGAACACTGGTAGTACACAATCAAAGATTGCAGCCGCACTTAATGATGTTGAAGGCGTAACACAAATCCATGTGTCAGCTACTCCTTTTACTCGTGTCTGTGAAGCGAAGTGTTTCGCTGTCTCAACTCACAAAGATATCTCTGAGGTATATGGTATTCCCAATGCAGTTCTAACCAATCAAACATGGCCAACGTATGCTAGTAATATCAGTGGTTCACAGAAGGCAGCAGACGACTATAACGAAGCAGCAGTTGAACGTCTCATTAAAGACTTGGAACCGTATATTGTACGCGTTAAAGGTGTACGTCCCCAGTTCGATGCTATCAACGATATCCGTCTCATTGAGTTCCGCAACGATACAGAACGACAGTTTTATCACGACGCTCTTAAACGTTACGAAGAAAAGAAAGCCAAGCTTGCAAAGAAGAAAGAAGAAGGCGATGCGGAAGCTGGCATAGAAATGTTGGTAGCGTTCTTGATGTTCCGTATGGCAGCAGAAATCTGTCGTGCAGAATATATTGGTGACGAGATGTGGAAGGCAGTTAATATTGACAAGAAAGCTGCTGTCTGCGCATATAACTTTAAAGGTTCGTTAATCAAATCGGTGATGTATCTTATCGAGAAGAAAGGTGTTCCTCGTAACCAGATATCTCTTATCTGGGGTGGAGGTCAGACACAACTCAACAAGAAACAAAAGGCCAAGGCATCTATCAAAGCACAGGCTGACAAGCTAGCTGCGGCAGGAATGAACACTGATGAACTCCTAGAGACTCTTGAACTCGACGAGGTTGAGGACAGAGAGATGGTAGATATCCCCGAAGAATATAAACTTGGTACCCAATCCAAAGAAGAAAGGCAACGTGAAATTGACCGTTTTCAATCAGGAAAGTCATTGTATTGTTTCTTCACATTTAGAGCTGGAGGAGTTGGCCTTAGTCTTCATCATTCAGATGAACTTAGCCCAGTCAAGGTTAGGCATAAAGAATCAGGTTACGCTGTGGAGGAAGATATCCCCAACGTTCCTATACGCGAACGAAGACTTTTTGCGGCGCCGACTTATTCTGCCATCGAGATTGTTCAAGGACTGGGTCGTTGCCCTAGGTTAACTTCTCTCTCGCACACAGAGCAATTCCTTATCTTCTACAACGGTACTATCGAGAATGATGTTGCTCGTATCGTTAGCAAGAAACTTCGTTGTCTTTCTAAGGTCGTTAAGACTCGTGAGAAGTGGTCAGACATTATCACAGATGGCAGGGCTAAAGTTACAGACCACTTAATAGACTTGCCAGATGATATTGACGGTGACAACCCACTGGAAGGTGAGAGCAACTCTGAGGAATAATATATGTCAACTCCCTTCTACGAACCAATGTTAGCTTGTGCTCTATTGGACTCTGACACAGAACATAATGATACCGCAGTCTTTGATGCAATGTCTCGTTGTGTCTTTCCTGTTGGTGCAACTCTTAAGCTAGATGGTGTACTTGGTTTGCGTCTAGACCGTACACTCAAGTCTCGTACCCGCAAACTTATTCCCAATGAGTTAGTGCGTAATCGTTCTGTTATAATGCCGGGCGGAACACAGTGTGAAATTTATACTCCTCTCTTAGACTTCAACACTATCTCTGGCGTAGTTCGCACCAAGATTAATCCTACACCAGAAGCGGCAGAGAAACTAGAGTTCCATGTACTAGATAACTTTGCGAACATGGATTGGTTATATTGCCAACGTCTTGACTATATCAATACGTTCATGCGTGATATGCCACCACACATTAAGTTTCAGTATCCAGTTAACTGTGATTCGCCAGAAGAACTCTTTAAGTTGTGGCAAAAGTATGATTCGGAGAACGGGGAAGGTATCTGTTGGCGTCCGTGGACTTCACGCTACAAGCAAGGTCGTCCAACTTGGAATGAACAACTCCTCTTTAAGTATGCACGATTCGTGTACGAGGAAGGAGAGGTTGTAGGCTTCGAAGAACAGCTAGAAAATACCAACCCTGACAACTACAATGCTGTTGGAAAGATGCATCGTTCCAAAGAGCAGAGTGGAATGATTCCGAAGAATACTCTTGGTGCTATCTGGATAAGACAAGAAGGCAAGCCAGACTTTAAAGTATCTTCTGGTTTCTCTTCTGCACAAGCGAAAGAGATTTGGCTTAATCAGTCAAAGTATCTTGGCAAGTTGCTGAGGTACAAACACAAACCCCACGGTCGTTTAAACAAACCACGTAGTCCAGTCTTTGATGGCTGGCGAGAGAAGGGATTCTAGCATGTTAAGCAACAGGCAAATAGAAGACTGGGAACTAGAGCAACGTAGACAGCAAATGCGTTCCGAGCTTTCAGTCCAAGAACTAGAACGTCAGCGTCTAGCTTACAACGAACGCATGATGTTACCACCAACAGAGTCAGAACGAAAGTTCGCTAAAACTATTAACCGCTCTGCAAGAGCTTTGGAATGGGGAGGATTAAACGTACCATGATAAATAATCACGTTGTTGTAGACCTTGACAAGGTTCAAGAAGGTTGGTTCTATTACCGTAACCAGTACGGCCAAACTTCTTGTCTTAAACCAAAGTTCTCTGTGCACGGTGTCAAGCACAATCCAGAAGAACTCCATGTCTTTTATAAGCAATTAACTTTAAAGCAGTATGCAGACCAACAGAAACTTACTGACGTCTGGACACCAGAAGTTAAGTTTCGTTTGTCAGCCAATCACGATAGAGTTTTCACAGGGAAGAAAGCAGTAACAATGTGGAAAGAATGGAACAGAAAAATCTTCAAGAAAAAACAAACTAATGCAAATAACACCAATTGATTATCGCGACAAGAATGCCAAGCCGACTCCACCACCAAAAGAACTACCAAAGATTCCTTCGTTAGACCAGCTTCGTTCTCTAACAGAAGGTGGTGGTGAGAGTATCGTTCAACAGATTATCGAGCAGCACAAGTTACCATACAAGATTGAGAATGGTAAACTTGTAGACGCGCTTGTTGGTACTGAACTGCAACTCAGTAAGTTCATTACTGCTGACGCTTATTGTCTCGGTCTTAAGCCACTAATTACCAAGCTAGCAAAGTGTCAGGACGAGATATTGATTACTGGAGAAACCGGTACCGGTAAAGAGATTGTTGCACGTGCAATGATTGGCGACAGGAAAGGTAACTTTATTGCCATTAATTGTGCAGGTTTGCCAGCCGAGCTTATCGAGTCAGAACTCTTCGGTCATGAGCGTGGTGCGTTTACTGGAGCAGAGTCCTCGAAGCAAGGTCTGTTTGCTGTGGCTCGTGACGGCGTTTTGTTCTTGGACGAGATAGGAGAGTTGCCCTTGCAGTCACAAGGTAAGTTACTTCGTGCTCTCCAAGAGAAAAAGATTCGTAGGGTTGGAGCGAATAAGGAAGAAGATATTAACTGTAAATTTGTCTGTGCAACCCACCGTGATATTAAAGACATGGTTAAGACTGGTAAGTTCAGGGAAGACTTGTATGCTCGTATCTCTGTCTTTGAATTACATCTTCCTCCTCTTCGTGACCGTGCTTGCGACGTTGAGCTAATTATCCAGTCTCTGCCTGATGGTCAAAGATTCCTTGATACCTTTCGCCAAGCTGACCATCGTATCTCTGACATTGACTTGTCACTGAACGTACGTAGTCTGCAGCGTATTGTTCGTAGGTTTGCAGTTCTAGGAGAGATTATACTTCGCTAGTATAATGTTTATATAATGGAATACTTGGCACGAATCTTGCTATATAATAGGCTCAACTGTTTGTTTAACAATAACTTAACTAAATAATAACATGGCTGACGACGCTAAAATACCCGCCCCCAAACCCTTGTCTAACAAGGAAACGCTTGACAAACTCAATATGCTTGCTGCTGACTGGGTTGCTCGTTTCAATGGCAAGGTCAACTTCAACCCGCATCTATCTGTCAGGACTTTGATTCAGCCACTAGCTGAAGCTATCCTGAAGTCTGCACCGGAAGTTGCAACTGTTCCGCAGATTGCTGAGAAAGTTGCTGCGCTTCCTGTTGACCCGCCTTGTGTTAACGCTAACTGGCAACCAGAAGTTACTGGTGCTGCACGTGATATCCGTGCTACTGCTGCTGCGGTTGGCGAGAAGAACGCAAAGGTTTAATTTACGAGCGATGGGCAGGGTAGTGCAATATCCTGTGATTCCAAGAACGTCGCTGTTGCTCGTAAGGCTGTGGGGACAGCTTGATAAAACACTTCGTTCCTTTGCACCAGTGGTCAGGGGTTACTTGTTTGTTCCTCTGGCCACTTCAATTTCCGGCATGGTTGGTGATACCGTTACACCGACTACGAACTTGCCGAGGAAGCCAACGGCGAAGATTGTGTAACTCCTTTGTGAGCTAAGACACCTTCTGGTAACTGCTGGTAGAGTCTGCCCTTCGGTCGGGACTATAAATAACCGGAGCTTAAGTAGTAAGTTGTACGTAACATGACTACAAGCGCAATAAGTTCTTCACCGTGAGTAGGCTATAATGGTGCGTGTCCGCGGACGCCATGAAGTAACTCACGACGTTTTCAAAAGAGAAAGATTATATTATGTCGATTGGTAATGAAAAAGAAAATGCCGTAGCAGCATTTTTTAAAGACCCTTCTGTTGCTAAAGCAGTAACAGATATGGTTGTTCGTAAGAAGCCGATGGGATGGTCACGCCGTTCCAATACAGCATACTTCAAAGAACCATATGCTCTAGCTCTTAAGGAAGTCATAGACGAAATGCTTCGCACTCGCGAAGACCAAATCTACTTCTATAAAGACTTTCCCAACGTGTCTCGCACTACCTTGTACCAGAAGATTAATATGTCTCTGCGTTACTTGTTAGAGTTCCTTGACACGCCTGACCGTCTATACGCACGGTGGAATGAGATGGTTGTTATTAAACAAGAGGCAGGAGTTGGTGTTGCGATACGATTTATTCCTGCACTCAAGGATGGTATTGTTGCTGACTTTAAACCAAAGGCTGTTCTACCGAAAGCAGAAGTTCCTTCTTGGAAACAAAAGATAGACGACTATCTTGAAGATGCTCGTCTTACCAAACCTTTACACCTTGATAAACTTGCTCTCACTCCTGACGAGATGCAACAGATTAAGGATTCACTTTCGCAGTTACGTGGTATTGTATTCGTTATACGTGCTTACGAGATAAAGATTATCAAGACAAATGAACATTGAAGAACTGCTGGATTGCTCAGCTGACCAGCTTGAAGCAATGACGGACGAGCAGTTACTGGAACATTTTAAACCATACTTTAATGTCACTCGTCCTGAGTTTGCACCGAAGCCGAAATCACCAACCTTTAAACCAACACCTGTCGTAAAGACAAAAGCGTTTGGAGCAAAGGTAGAACAACTTAAAGAGATGGGTCTTGACCTATCATACTTGTTGGAAGCCGGAAAGAGAAAGAAGTAGTAATGCCAAAGTTAACCCTTAATATCAATGCCTCGTCCCTTCGTGCTTCTTCCTGTTTGCTACACTGGTATCGTACTATTGTAGAAGGCTACTCCGAGAAAGTCTTTAACAACAAGATTGTCTTTGGAATAGCAGGACACGAATACCTTAAGCAAGCGTACTACACAGGCAATCTAATACTAGCCCGTAACAAAGCACTTGAGATATTTGACCAGCCGAAGATTACCAAAGAAACAAAGGATGAATACCAAAACGACCGTGGTCTATTTAACTATGTTTGCTTTGACCTTTGGTCTAACTACGCTTCTATTGACCCTACGTTTAAAATACTTCTTAAACCCGATGGTACTCCTGCTGTTGAAGTAACTTTCTCTATACTCCTTTATGAAGACGATAACATCATTGTCAATCTCTGTGGCACAATCGATAAGATTGGTAAGATTACAGGAGGTGGTTACGCTATTGGTGATTGGAAGTTTACTTCTTTTTGGGAGACTAAACTATTTCTTTCCAACTTTTCAATGGCTTCTCAGCTGCGTTTTTATGTTCTGGCTCTCAAGCTCATGGCAAGGCACTTCCCGACTTCGCAACTTGGCGAGATTGGCTCTGGTAATCTTGGTGCTTTCATTGATGGTATCTTTCTGAAACCCAAAGTAAGTGAGATAACCTACAAGCGTTCTGACGTATTTATCTTTAAGGATAACGAGATGCTTGGCTTTGAACAGGCTCTCTTGCGTCGTATCAAACAATTTTCTCAGGCTATTGGTGATGGTTCTATTGTAGCGAAAGAAGGTATTCTAATGAATACTTGCCAACTTAAATACCATCCGTGCTCTTTCTTCATTCCTTGTGCTGCTAACAATCCTGCTATTGAACAGTTATTACTCGACAGGGACTACAAGAAAACTGCATACGACCCGCTAAATCGTGATAAAGAATTATGAAACTATCTGACTTACCACTTGAAGAAAAGAAAGAGTGGGACAAGAAGTTCAAGCGTTTTAAACGTGCTTGGATTAAGAAGAATGGCAACAAGTCATTCTTAATGTCAGAAGTCCTTGAAGCTTTCTGCGACAAATACAAAGTAACTATATGATAATCATTGCACTATCTGGCAAGAAACGTTCCGGCAAAAACACTGTTGCAGCTTTGGCTGGTAAAGCCATCACGTTAACAAGCAAAGAATACGCTTTTGCAACTGCCCTTAAAGAAGAAGTTGCCAAAATCTGTGGAATCACTGTAGCTGAGTTGGAAGCTAACAAAGAACTCTATCGTGGTTTACTGCAGACTTGGGGTGAGTACCGACGTAAAACCAAGGGTGAAGATTATTGGATTCGTAAAGTTGCCACACAATTATTAAAAGAAGATTCTGATGTTGTGTTTATCACAGACTTGAGATACAAGAATGAGCACGAGTTCTTGAGACAGTGTGGTGCTATTCTTATTCGTGTCGCAAGAGATACTCACAGCACTGACAATCATCCGTCAGAAACAGAACTAGACTATGTGCACACGTGGCATGATATTATACTTAACACTTCCACCCTAGACCATTTAGCTCTTGATGTTCGAGAGCTTCTTACAAAACTAAACATACCACTCAAATGACTCCATTCATTCCTGACGGTGCAGTCAGTATTGCTGATGCATCTTACAACCGACAAATTCGTTTAGCACTTCAAGGTGCTGGCGGTACTGCTAAAACATGGGCAGCTACTACGTTTCGTAATCCTATCTTTATCTCTTACGACCGTGGTCTTTCTGCACACGTTGGTAAGTCTATCCCTGAACTACCATTCTACAACAACACTTACATCGAGAAGTTGTCACCGCGTAAGTCACCAATCTATCTTGATATTCGTACCAATGAACAGAAGCCTCGTCCCTTCGATAAGAAAGGTGCTCTTCTGAAATTTCTTTACGGTGATGCTCTAAAACTTACTGGTGAGCAGACACTTGTTCTTGATGGTAATACTGGTGTTCAAGCCGCTTTTCATTCTTGCTATTGGGCTGACCCAGCTGTTGATAATAACGGTAAGATTAAACCATTTGCGGAGTGGGGTAGGAAGATTGATTATTACACCGAAATCATGATGTGTCTTAAAGCACTTCAATGTGACGTTGTATTTATCTTCCACGAATCACCTGACCGTGACGATGAAGGCCGTCTCAATGGTAAGGTTCGTCCTCTGTTGTCTGGCGGATATGCTGACGAAATCTCGAAAGAGTTTACTGATTGGTTTCGTTGTCATGCAGTAGCCAAGCCGACGAAAGAAGAACAGCAGAAGTTCTGTGAGAAGTACCAGATTAACACAGCCACTCTGATGGAGTGGTTGAAGTCAACTCCAGAAGACCACAGGTCTTTATATCTCTGGCAAACCTACGCAGACTCTCTCTGCATGGGAAAGACTTCTCTTATCAACCCGCCAAAATTTATACCTGCAAACTACGATTCGTATTGCAAGTACCAACGAAAGATTTCACAGTGAATGAACTGTGCTACGCCACCAAGTCGTTACCTTGGTAAAACACAAACGCAAATGGCCACTCAGTCCTACCTGAGCTAAAACAAATGCCTAAATGGAACATGAACCTGCCGTGGGCCAAAGACAACTACCTCGTCCGTATCGCCGAAGCCAAGTTTGGTGCTTCGAAACGTACTGACAATCCAATGATTACGTTGGACTTGGAAGTTGTTTCTCCTGAAATGATGGGAGACCTGACGGTTGCCGGAACACCTCTGAAACACTACTTGGTTACAGCAGTAATCGGTGACGAAGAGAAGACGAAGGAGTGCCAGAGTCGCACGAAAGAAACCCTCGAAGCAATGGGTCTGGATTGCACTAACCTCAACTGGGACAACCCTGATTTGTCCTCGTTGGCTAACGTGAACATCTGGACGATTCTTTCGGCGAAACCGTCTGAGAAGCGTAAAGACCCCACGCCAGAACAGAAGTCGCGTGGTGAGTTGGGTGACGTTCTTGTTGACCCCATCACTGGTGTCAAACAGGTTACGTACTACCCGTCCGTGGAGAAAATCTACGGTGTACCGAAGGCCTGAGTTCATAACATCCGCTGGCATACCGGAAGTGGAGTATGCCAACTTTTACTATGATAATTAAACTTGTTCTCACTCTTGACGAG
>Ga0208622_1000062_pt1 | contig 48286 bp, 66 predicted proteins | sample CryBogCBH12Jul09_FD_184621 | JGI IMG/M metagenome (GOLD analysis project Ga0208622, IMG submission 184621) | Freshwater microbial communities from Crystal Bog, Wisconsin, USA - CBH12Jul09 (SPAdes) | ecosystem: Environmental > Aquatic > Freshwater > Lake | place: Crystal Bog, Wisconsin, USA... | reverse complement strand
GGCTAATACAATGGGCTACGAGTGGGTCTGGCGCGTCGATGATGACTGCGTACCCGAACCAACTGTCTTACAGAGCCTGTATAGCTATGCAGCTCAGATCCCCCAGCTAGGGGCTGTGGGTGGAGCTATCATCACAGGGCAGCCAATCAATGCTTCAAAGTCTACAGGTTTAATCGATAATATCGATTTGGAGCCAAATATTCAATGGGACTTCATAAAAGGTGTAAAACAAGTTGAGCACCTGCATTGCTCATTTTTATATCGCGCTGGTGTCTATGACTACAATTTAGGGTTATCCCGAGTAGCCCATAGAGAAGAAACACTTTTTACTTATGGATTACACCAAAAAGGCTATAAGCTACTAACTGTACCTTATGCAACTTCTTGGCATTTAAAAAACCCTCAAGGCGGTATCCGTGCTGAAAACAAAAAAGAAATGTATGACCATGACGAGTTTATTTTTAGAAATATTCTCCAATATCGTGATAAAACCATTGTGGTACTTAACGGTGGGCTTGGCGACCACATTGTATTTAGTCATGTATTGCCTTCAATCCCTCGCCCTGAAATTTTTACCTGTTACCCTGAAGTGGTTCCCGGGCGACCAATAGCCGAAGCTCAACATCTTTTTGGCAGTATTGAGCCTTGGAATATCTACGCCAAAATGGATCAATGGAAGTGGACTGATAGTTTAGAAAATGCTTATAGAAAGCTCTACCTATGATCTTGATACATCCTTTTGCCAAGCCTTTAGTCAAGGGCGGAGAAAACCCTAAAAACTATCCATATTGGGAAGAACTTGTATACGAATTGCAAAAAACTAAACATGTTGTTCAGATTGGTTTAGAAGGTGAAAAGCAACTTGTCGAGGATTTTAGAAAAGGGCTAACCATGCCGCAACTGCGTCAGCTCATTAAAGAGTGCAATACATGGATTGGCATCGATAGTTTCTTTCAGCATTTAGCTTGGGGCGAAGGTAAGCCGGGGATAGTGCTTTGGTCAGTGTCAGATCCAAACATTTTTGGACACCCTGAAAACATTAATTTACTAAAAGACCGTAAATACTTGGCGTCGAATCAATTTCTTTGGTGGGACTTTACACCTCATAATTCAGAGGCTTTTGTAAAACCTCAAGAAGTGTTAAAATTTCTGTAACTTTTAAGCGTTTAAAACAGAGGGGTAAACTATGTCTTGGGAATCAATAATTGCGGCAATTACCCTAGCGTATATGTTTATCAGCGGTCTTATTGGCTGGTGGACAAATAGTATATCTCGTAGCCAAAAAGAAGTCAGCGATGCTCAAGCCCAGCTTGCCAAGGACATGAAGCAATTAGAAGTCATGCTTCCCAACGAATACGTTAAAAAAACCGATTTAGATCAAAGATTAGCTAGAATGGAGCATACGCTAGACTTAATCATGGCGAAACTTGATACAAAGGCTGATAAATAATGTTTGCAAAAATTTGTGCTCTCCTCCGTAAAAAGCCTGTAGAAACCACCCTTCCTCCTTTCCCTGTGGAATTGCCAATTAAAAAAGAATTGGTAAAAAAAGCTACTACCCGTAAGCCCACAGCCAAAAAAACTGTTGCCAAAACTGCTACAAAAGTAGCTAAAAAAACAACAACTAAGAAAAAATGAAAGATGTTTTAAGACAGCTTCTTACTGGAAAAGATAACCAGACTTACGATATTGGTAGGGTGAGCTGGCTACTTGGCATTTTAGCCATCATTGGCGTTGCAGCGTTTGAAGTTGTTAATGGGCAAGTTAGCCTTCGAGAACTTGCTGAAGCTTTAGGCATTGTTTCTGGAGCTGGTGGCGCAAGCGTTATGATGAAAAAAGACACGGAGCCGCAATAATGTTTCCGTTATCGGCGATAACTTATGTCAAAATTATCGTGGGTGTTATTCTTTTATCTGGGTGCTTTTACGGTTACGTTGAGCATAATCGTTTTGAGGCATATAAGCGAGAAGTACAGATCGCGGCAGATAAACAAAAAGCGGAAGTCGAATCGATCCAAAAACAGCACGAATTAGTAACTAAGGGGATTTCAAATGAGTATGATGCGAAACTGGCTCTTGTGCGTCAGTATTATGCTAACGGGGTGCGCCAACCAAATGGTAGCAGCTCCGTGTCCGGCATTTCCACAACCTCCAGCATCACTAATGAAAGAGCCGCCTACAATCAACTTGCTGAACGATGTACAGAAACAACCCTCCAGCTCGAAGAATTAAAGGCTTGGATTAACGCTCAAATTGGAGTTCAATAGTGGAATACTCTAAAGATGGCTTACATCTTACGGAGCAGTTTGAGGGCTGTAAGCTAACAGCCTATCCTGATCCAGCTACTGGCGGTGATCCGTGGACTATCGGCTATGGGCATACGGGCGCGGATGTTCACCCCGGATTGACCATTACTCAAGAACAAGCCGAAGCGCTGCTCTTGAAAGATATTCAAAAAGCCGCAGCGGATGTTAACGCCAAAGTAACTAAAGACATTACGCAGCCTGAATTTGACGCCCTTGTAGATTTTACGTTTAACTGCGGCGCGGGCAATTTTAATAATTCCACGCTGTTAAAAAAGATTAACGCGGGTGATTTTGATGGCGCTGCTCATGAGTTTGAAAAATGGGATATGGCTGCTGGAAAGCACATGGCGGGTTTGTTGCGCCGTAGGCATGCGGAAGCGCAAGAATTTATTTCGGGTATAGCATGAGTGCAGATTTTTTTGACGAGGCGTCTGACATGGAAGCGTTACATCGTGACTTAGCCATAAAAGCTATTCGTAATGAAAAGAAGCACCCCTACACCGGTCATTGTTTATGTTGTAATGAAATTATTCCAGAAGGCAGGTTCTGTTCCGCAGAATGTCGTGAAGATTGGGAAATGGAACAAAAAATTAGAAAAATAGCTGGAAAAAACTTATAAGTCATTGAATTTACATGTAGTTCGATTACTATTCGCACTACTGTCATAAGGATTGCTATGCCGTTTACGCCCGGGTGTTCCGATGAAGATTTTATTGCGTTGTGGAAAAAACTAGGCTCCCCTACCCTTGTAGGAAAAGAACTAGGTATAAACCCTAGAAGTGCTATGACCCGGCGACGAAATATCGAAATTCGATACAAGATAGAACTTCCTACCAGCAATTCTCAACGGGATGAAAAGAAGCCCCCACTCAAAAAAGTAGAACAAGCAGCCCATAACGTCCGAAGGGGTATAGACGTTGACAAGGTTAAGCGCGTTATTGTGTTTTCAGACGCCCATTTTACTGATACCACTACAACCGCGTTTAAAGCCCTTTTAAAGATGATTAAGAAGTTCAAGCCAGAAGTCATCGTCTGCAACGGCGACGCCTTCGATGGACAGGTTTTGAGCCGATTCCCGTCAATTAATTACGATGCCAAGCCTACCGTTCTGCAAGAACTAGAGTATTGCCGTCAGCACCTAGATGAGATCGTTAAGCATAGACCTGCGGGCTGTCGGCTAATATGGACGCTAGGCAACCATGATATGCGCTACGAAAGCTGGCTAGTAAACAAGGTGCCAGAATATAGCGGCGTAGATGGCTTTAGCCTTAAATTCCACTTTCCTGAATGGGAAACCTGCTGGAGCTTCTGGGTTGGAGAAAATACCGTTATAAAACATAGGTTTAAGGGTGGGCGCGCGGCTGGATACAGCAATCTCATGGCGGCGGGCAACACAAACATTATTACGGGGCATACGCACGTTCTCTGTGTTAGCCCAATCAGTAACTATCAAGGCAACTTTTTTGGCGTCCAGACCGGGTGCCTAGCGGATCCTATGTCCCCCACCTTCGAGTATGTGGAAGATAATCCCCTTGATTGGCGGTCAGGATTTGTGATACTGTCTTTTGACCAAGGTAGAATGTTAATGCCAGAGCTGATAATGGTCAGCGATGAGCAAAACGGCGAGTACGAGTTCCGCGGAGAAATTCACAGGGTGTAAACATGACTACTATCGTTGGTGATTGGGCTACTAAAGTGTTGGTTTCAGACAGTCAATTTTCAGATGAAGATACTGGTATCAAATACTTTGAAGAAAAAGTCGTCCAAATCGATGGCGGATGGCTAGGAGTTGCGGGCAATTGGAGTGATTGCGAAAAAGTTGTTGAATACATCAACAAGAAAAGCAAAGTTAAGCCAAAATTAAAACCGGATAGTTCTTTCATAAAATTGACCAAAGAAGGTCTTTTTTACTGCGGTGAAGATCTTGAATGGGAAAGAGCTAAAACCTTTATGGCTATTGGCTCAGGGGCTATGGCTGCGGAAGTTTGCATGCGGATGGGGCTAACACCCGAAGAAGCCGTGAAGTGGGCTTGTAATGTCGATTTAAAAAGCCACGAACCTATTAAAACTTACAACCTATAAGTACAAAATTTGCAACTTTGTAGACATATTGTCGATATATGTACGTTTTTGTTGACATTTTGTACATAAAATGTGTAACTAACTACACATTTGTTGACTTATTAATGAGTCCTTAAATAGCTTAAAGCCTTATTAATGAGTCATTTAACATACTTTTATTATTGTTAACATACAGTGTGTTAACACTTTTTCTTACAAAATACCCCGTTTGGGAATATTTTTCTACTTTTGCACACTTTTTCATCAATTCTTCCCGTTAGGGAAACTTTTTCTTATGTAGCTGACCTATTTTAAAAACGCTTGTAAGTGCATGAAATTTCAATAAAAAATCATGCAAAAATAGGACATTGTTGTCCGATATTTGTATATCTTTTTCATACCTATAAGTATGAAAAAAGGTTCCAAATTGGAACCTTTAGGTATTAAAACTAACTTTATTTAGTTTTTACTATTTTAAAGAACTCTTTAATAGTAGACAAAGTTGACTGTAACCAGAACTCATTTACTTGTCTGACGCGCTCTACCAACTCTTCATATTGTTTAAATGGTTTTTCAAAATCAAACATAGCAATCTCCTATTTATGTTGCAATGCAATAATTATAAAACATTATTTTGTAGCTAGCAAGTACGCTCCATAATTGGCAAAAGCATAGCCCGCGTACATAAAAGCCAAACCGTAGTCGCCTTTAAATAGGTTTTCTACAAAAATATAAGCGTAAATTAGCCCTGTAACGACAATTAGCCAAGGCGTCATATGTTAGCTAATAGCTTATGGATACGAGCATTGAACCAACGCCTAACAGCATAGCTACGAATTACTGAGATGACAGTGTATAGCAGACCCATATAGAAGTTAGCTAACAGACTAATGTGAAAGCCAAACAGCGGGAATATCAACAAATTGGCGATGTAATTAATGGTAAACCCTATCAGTACATTCACCCATGCCTCGATAAATGAACCTAATTTAGTTTGACTCATATCAAAGCATCCTCAAATTTATATTCTTCGGCTTTCTTTGCCCGCATATATTTAAACCACCAACCTTTACGCAATGAGCAAATAGCGATGGCTTCTTCACGCCTTGCAGCAATTCGCATAGGCTGATCGTTTTCGTCAAACACAATATAGCTCATGGCATTAGCTCTTTAGGTGGGCGATCATCGCCTTCTGGATAAGTTTTGGCGTAAAGTGTAAGCATACGCAAGTTGCACATGGCATGAGCAAGGTGCGGTAAACCAGATTCTTCATCGTTTTCCTCACCGGCTTGCCACTTAGATAAATGGCGCATAGCGCATGCGAACGGTACCGACCAATCCATGCCTTTAGCCCAATTCCATGCGGCATATTTCTTTTCACCATATGCCCAGACTCTAGCTTCATCTTCCAAAGTGCATAGCGGAATTAAACTAAAGTCAGGTTTGCCTGTGTTGTACCGGGCGCCTGAACCTTTGGCAGTACTATTTACGTCACCAATACCATCTTTATTAGCTAAAGCTTCTGCAATTGCTAAAATAGATTTTTGCGCGTCAACAGGGTCGTATTCCATCACTTCTACACGAGGGTTATTAGGTTCAAAATGACTCAAAATGTTTTCCCTCCCCAAACTTGTTGCTCTAAATGACGTACATAGCTGTTTTGATGGTCAATATGTTTAATCAGCTTATCGTACATAAGATGCCAATAGTCGACATCGGCTAATGCTTTAGCCAAACGCTCTTGCAGCTTGGCTATTTCTTTCTCATCCATTGTTTGCTCCAAAGTCAATGAGTCCCCAAAAAGGAATTGGTTCGACGCTCGCACCACTGTCAACAATTACGGCTGGGCAATCATGCGGTTTTGGATCGCCAATAGGCTCAGGTTGGTTTACCAATTCATTGGCTTGTAATTCCGATAGTGTCCAAGTCGTCATGATAAAAACCCGCTTATTCTTGGAGAAAACACGAAAGTAGCTTGCCATGTAAGAGGTTTAGGCATGACATTATCATCCACCAAACCCCTAATATTCCAGCCCAGATTAATGTAAATACACCGAGAGCTAGAAAAAATCCGCTTAACGCAAACGAACTGAAAGAGTCCATTAGCATGAACCAAGCACCAGCCTTCTTTCGCATGTTGATTATCCTTGATGGTTTTATCGCCCTTTACGTCCGTGGTATATGGCACTGCTAGATACCGCAGTCCAAAGCTATAGGCTGGATTGCGCCAAAGCCATAAGACTTGTGACCAATAGCTAGGGGCATGTAGCTGGGCAAACGTAGCATCGCCGTTCAATGAATTGTCTGGCGTCATAAACCAGTTAAGCCATATTGGAAGTCGTGGCTCTACTGCTTCATAAGAGTGGTTATCGCACCAACCCATAAGTGGTTTTGCAAATATAGGTAATACTGGCGCCAAAATAACCGCTAACAGTGTCAGCAATAAGCTACACGGAACTAATAATAAATAAACAAGATAAATCATCCCCAACCCCCAAGTCGTATGCCAAGGCGAATCGCAGATATTAGAATGACGGCAGCTATTACTATGATAGTAATAGCCACCTTATCAGCCCAGCTAGTCTGCATAATTCGCCACCTGAATTTCTAGCCGGATAACCGCTACTTTAATCTCTTCTACAGCGTCTGTGATTAATTTTTTTCCGACCAATCCGGGATTGGCGTTTAATACTTCTAGTTGGTTTATAAGCTTCTTGAGCTTAATTAAGTCGTGAGATAGATCGTTCATTTGATCCTCGCAACTTTGGCTTTCGCTAGCGTGATTTCATACAACTCTCTAGCGTCTGCATCGAGGGCGCGAAGTGGAAGATTTTGATAGTACTTCCACTTGTCGCGATACTCTTGTTGCTCAGATGGTGGCACCCAGTTATGACGCGTTTTCCAACGGATCGTAATGTCAGTACCTGCGCTTGTCCAAATATATTCGTTCTTTGCCATGTTGATTTTTCCTCTAGTTAAATCAGTTTATGCAGCTATTTGCTTCTTGAGTTCTGCCCGTTCTCTCGCTGCACGGAGAATGGTGTACCGTTGATGTAAGCGCTGTACGATAGACCAACGCTTGCCACCTTCCAGTTCCTGATCCAATAGATCGGCTACTTGCTCTTCGCTAAGGGTTGCCAAAATATCGGTTAATGATCTCCAGCTATAAGTCTTTGCTGGTTCTTTCTTTTTAAGCCATTTCATTACTAATCCTTTCAAAGTTTAGTTACTGTAACAGATTTATTTGTATTGTAAAGCATTATGTTGCTTTTTTGCTATTTCAACTCTTCAATCGCTATATCACTAATTGCCCGCTTGTCCGCCAAAGCCGCCCAGATACGCTCGTCGATGGTTTTATTAGTCAGCAGGATGTAACACCAAACCTCATGCGTTTGCCCGCTACGATGTAGGCGCCCGATGGTTTGCTCATACAACTCAAGGCTCCAAGGCAGACTGATAAACACTAACTTATTGCCGCCATGCTGTAGATTTAAACCATGCCCTGCGGACTTGGGGTGAATCAGTAGCAGCTCAACCTTGCCCGCGTTCCAGCGCTCGATAGCGTCCTTATCATCTAAGGTCTGGGCATGGGGATAACGGCGTTTGAGTTCGGCTAGCTCTTCCTTGTAGTTATAAACAATCAAGGTATTGGCTCGCTGATTCTCGGCTAGTAAGTCATCTAACAGCTCAAAGCGATGGTCTGAGAACCATACAGGCGTTTGCTTGATGTCAAATTGACCGGGCGTACTAGACACTGATTTTTCTGTGTAGTAACAAAACCCCGATGCCATCTGTTGCAGTTTCTGAGTAACTACGGCAGAATTAGCAGCTACTACTTTCGCTTCAGGAAACTGATGTACAAAGTCTTTTTTCATTTTCTCGTAGGGTTCGCGATCTGGCAAATCGCAACGTATCTCTACGGTTCTCAATGGTGGCAACTTATCCTTATACTCCGATGACTCTAATAGAAATGTTGCAGGACGAATACGTTGCATTACTGATTCTAGTGATCCTAATCTGGGTTGCCATTCACCAAAGTCGCGGTTGATACATACAAAGTATTGCTGTAAAAACGCGCCCTTGCTACGACCTAATAGCTTTTGGTCAACGATTTTGCACTGACCAAAGACGTCCTCTAAACCGTTACTGGTAAAGGATCCGGTCAACCCCCAACGGATTTTCATTAGGTCTAGTACTTTTAATAGTGCTTTAAATCGTGTGCCAGAAGGATTCTTGAGTTTAGTCAACTCATCAAATACCACGCCATCAAAGTCAAGATATTGCTCTGTGAGCCATTGAATGTTGTCATAGTTAATGACTAGAACTTGGGACTTGGATCTAAGGGCTTCTAGCCGTTGCTTAGGAGTTCCAACGCATACAGTTAGGGTTAACCCTGTAGCCCACTTATCTCTTTCTTGTTTCCATACATCAGTACATACGCGCTTGGGCGCTAATACTAGCCAGCGTTTAACAATCTTAGTGTCTAGCATCTCCTTCATGGCAGTTAAAGCAATTGCAGTCTTACCGGCGCCTACGGAGGCTAGAATCATGGCTCTATCGTTCTCGTACAAGAAATCGACAGCCTTTTCTTGATAGTCCCTAAGCTTTAACAATCCATTCATTAATTTCTTCTTTCGTCCATAAACATATATAGCGTTGCTTTAAAGCCACAACATCTTCTGCAAATATTTCTTGCATCGGTGATAATCGTCCCCCTTTGGGGCGCTTTAATTCTACGAACCATGTATTACCGTTAGGGATACACGCAATGCGATCTGAAACGCCCCGTTGAGTAGTAGATTTGAACTTATAGGTTTTTCCACCAATAGACTCAACTGACCAAACAAAGTACTTTTCTATTTCACGTTCGCGTTCGTTCATAAATAATATATCACAAAAGTTGTTGCACAATAAAATTATTGTGTTACACTAAAATTTCTAAAGGATAAAGAGGAAAGAATAATGGCAAAACATTCAGCAATTGTAGGCGGTTCTACCGCTTCTAGGGTAATCAGATGCCCAGCATCTGTGGCACTCGTAGCCAAGATGCCACCTAAACCTTCGAGTAAATACGCCGATGAAGGAACATTGCTACATAACGCAATCGCCGAGATCTTAGAAAAGAATATTCCGGCTAAAGACTTGCTTGGTTTTAAATACAAAGATTTGGTTTTAACTGAAGAGCTGTTAGAAGAGAAAATCAAACCTGCTTTGGCATGCCTTGATGAAGTTGATCCTACTGGCTTTATGGATTACACCGTTGAGTCCGAAGTAGATTTTGGTGATTACTTGCCCGGTGTATTTGGTTCAGCCGATTTGATCGGACGCATAGATGATCGAGCTATTGTGCTTGATTGGAAGTTTGGTTCTGGCGTGATCGTAAACGCCGAAGAAAATTATCAAGGAATGTTCTACGCAGCCGCCGCGATGCGTACTGAAAAGACTAAGTGGGCGTTTGAGGGCGCTAAAGAAGTCGAGATTATCATTGTTCAACCGCCTGAGATGCGTCGCTGGGTTACGACACCGCAGCGTATTGCCGAGTTTGAAATGCAACTGTCTTTAGCAGTTAAAGAAGCAGGGCGCAAAGAGGCTCGCATGGAGTCTGGCAGCCATTGTCGTTGGTGCGCTGCCAAGCCTGTCTGCCCTATCATGACTGATTCTGTGGCTCGTTCAACACAAATTGCATTGAAAGAATTAAAGCCACAACTGATATCAACTTACCTGCAACAAGCCGAAGTGCTTGAGGATTGGATTAAAGATTTGCGCGAGTTGGCTCACCAGATGCTTGAGGCAGATGTACGAGTACCGGGCTATAAACTTGTAGCTAAAAGAGCCATTCGGCAATGGGCTAACGAGCATGAGGCGGCTATTGCGCTATCTACAATGGGTGTATCACCGCACAAACCATTGGAGGTTATTTCACCAGCACAAGCAGAAAAAGAATTGAAAAAGACTAAGCAAGCCTTACCGCAAGATTTGGTAGTAGCAGTAAGTAGTGGCAGTACTTTGGTTCCTGAGAGCGATCCCAGACCAGAGGTTTTACAAATCGGCAAGCAACTCACCGCTGCCTTAAATAAACTTAACTAGGAGCAAAGAGCAATGAGCAATTTGACAACATTTAAAGGTGCAAACCTTCCAGCAGTAGCAGATTTATCCAAGGCTTTGAAGTCTAACTTAGCAAGCGTTACCGATGTTGGTACCGTCATTATTAAGATGGACAAAACAGGTCATTGGGTGTTTGGTTCAGATCAAACTGAAATTCAAGATGGTTCTGAGTGGGCGATCAACCCTTTTAGCTTTGTACATGGTTACATTGCTTGGGGCGCGTCAGAAGTATTGGGTGAGAAGATGGTTCCCATCAATCAGCCATTACCAGAATTAGAGCCAGCGCCAGCCAACGCTAAAAAAGGTTGGGAAGTGCAAGTTGGTTTGGAGATGAAGTGCATCAATGGTGACGATAAAGGTTTAACCGCGCGTTGGGCTACCACCGCAACTGGCGGCAAACGAGCTATCCAAGCATTGGGTGTTGAAATCGCCGAGCAGATTGAGAAAGATTCTAGCAAGCCAGTAGCAATCGTTTCATTGGAAACAGAGCATTACACTCACAAGTCTTATGGTAAGGTGTATACCCCCAAGATTCGCGTAGTTCGCTTTGAATCAATGGAAGTGGAATCAGCTACTGATGCGCCTGAACTTGAGGCACCAGAAGTAGAAGAGGTAGAAGCAGCTCCAGCGGCACCAGTACGCCGTCGCAGAGCAGCCGTATAAACATTGTATATACACGGGGCGAAAGCACTGACACTATTCAGCTCAAGTACTCGAGGACGAACGACTAAAAAGACTTGCGAGTAGCCCCACCTAACTAAACTAGAGGACAAATCATGGTAGACAGATCAAATTTAAGCCCCGACGAACGTCGGCAAATCAGCGAGGTAAAGATGGCAATGGTTCGTGCCGCGCAACTAAACCTTAAAAATATCTTTACTGGGCTAGGGGCTAAGAGTCCTAAAATCCATCACACAAAGAGCCTATCGCATACGCGTAAGGGTTCTGGACGTAAACACCAGCAAGGTAAGTAATGTCCATTCTTTGGATTGACTTTGAAACTAAGTCCCGTTGTAACTTGTTAACGCGAGGCGTGTATAACTACGCGCAAGATATTTCTACGGAAGTATTGTGCATGTCGTATGCCTTTGATGATAACGATGTTATAACGTGGACGCCTGACATGCCGTTCCCAGAAGAAGTCATGCGGCATGAAGGCATGATTTACGCCCATAATGCTGCGTTCGAGCGTCTAATATTTTGGTATGTATTGCAGGTGAACTTCAAGCTCGAGCAGTTCTATTGCACCGCTACGCAAGCAAGAGCCAATTGCGCGCCCGGATCCCTTGAAGATGTGGGTCGCTTTGCTGGTGCCTCGATGCGGAAAGACTTTAGAGGTTCTCAACTGGTTCGCGCTCTATCCATTCCGCAATCAGACGGGGCATTTAACAATGATCCTGAATTGATGAAAGAAATGATCGAGTATTGCGAACAAGACGTTCGGGTAATGCGAAACATTAGCAAACTCATGCGTCCATTATCAAAGGAAGAGTTAGATGATTACCATATCAACGAGCGAATTAACGATAAGGGTGTATTGGTCGACGTACCACTCGCGCAAGCTGCTATGTTGTACTCCGAGGAAGAGATCGCGGAAGTCCAGAAACTTGTGGTTGAAATTACTGAAGGCGAAATCACTTCGGTTCGTTCCCCCAAAATGCGGGAGTGGGTACAAAGTCGCGTTGGTGATGAAGCGCTTAAACTCATGGAGAGTTACAAGGAAGGTCGTAAGAAATACTCAATCGACAAGAATGTACGAAACACTCTTCTTGCTTTCGCAGACGAAAACCCAGACGAAGTACCACCTCATGTAGCAGACGTTATTCAATGTGCCGATGACTTGTGGGCATCTTCAGTAGCGAAGTTTCAGCGTATGGTGAACTTGGCTGATGAAGAAGATCATCGCGTTCGTGGTGCCTTTATGTTTAACGGCGGTTCAGCTACGGGAAGAGCTTCTAGCTTTGGGCTACAGGTTCACAACTTTACCCGTAAATGCGCTAAAAACCCTGAAGCTGTACGCGATGCAATGGTCAAAGGCGATGATATTGTGCCGCAATATGGCAAAAGAGTGACCGATGTGCTAAAAGGTATGCTACGTCCAGCCATTATTCCATCTAAGGGTAAATACCTAGTGGTAGCAGATTGGGCGGGCATTGAGGCGCGATGCAATCCTTGGCTATCGAATAAACCTCAAGCCGAAGAAGTTCTAGATATTTTTAGAACGGGAAAGGATATTTATGTTCGAGAAGCTGCGGGGATTTTTAACTGCACTGAATCAGAAATTACACCTGATCGCAGACAGATTGGCAAGGTCGCTATTCTTTCATGTGGTTATGGTGGTGGTATTGGTGCTTTTGCTGCGATGGGTCGTAACTATGGTGTGGTTCTACCCGAATCTGACGCTAAACGTACCGTCGATGCGTGGCGTAGAGCGAACCAGTGGGCGGTGCATTACTGGCAGGAACTTGAGTCAGCCTATACCCGTGCAATGCGTAATCCGGGTTACGAATTTTCTGCGGGTCGAGTAACGTATTTGTATGACACTCAGCACCTTTGGTATGCACTTCCCAGCGGTCGCGTGTTATGCTACCCATACGCCCGCTTAGATGAGGAGGGCATTTCTTACGCCAAAGCTGCGTGGAAACCGGCTGCGATGGCAACCGAATGGGCAAGGGCTAGACTCTGGAAAGGGCTTGCTTGCGAGAATATTACGCAAGCTGTTGCCAATGATATTCTCCGCAATTCATTACGACGATTAGACGATGTTGTTCTGCACGTCCACGATGAAATAGTTATCGAAACAGACCGCCCAGAAGAAGTAAAATTACAGATGGAAAAAATTATGTGTGAGCCACCGGCTTGGGGTCAGGGCTTACCCTTAGATGTAGAAGTAAAGATTATGACGAGATATGGAAAGTAGTAAACTGTCTTTCCAATAAAGCGAAAAGCAGAAAACTCGACAAAGATTTTCTGCTTTTCTAACCAATAACTAGAGGATTAAATGGCTGCCAAAATAATATCACAAATTGAATTTATTGAATATTTAGCAAAATTACCCGCAGATGGCGAAACTCTACTATTAGTTCAACAAAAGCCTGTTAAGAAGGACGGCGAGCCTGTTCTTCATAATGATGGAACCCCAAAATACACTTGGATTCCGTCTTTACCTAACAAAATCAAGCCTGAAACGGCTCTTTATGTGAACACTGGTAGTTTTATTATTGACCGTTTTCAAGCGGGCAAGCTGTCTGCATCATCCGCCAACTGCGAGCATGTGCTTTTTTTGATGTTAGATGATATCGGAACCAAGTCTAAACAACCGCCGCTAGAGCCTACTTGGAAGATTGAAACATCCCCGGGCAATCAGCAGTGGGGCTATGTGTTCGACTTTGACCATCAGCCTACCAAGGGTGACTTTACGGCTGCCATCACCGCGATTGCGACTGCGGGTTACACCGATGGCGGGGCTACGAACGCAGTGCGTAACGTGCGCGTTCCCGGCTCAATCAATCTTAAATCTGGCAAGAACAATTTTGTTGCCAAGTTAATCGAATTTAGTCCTGAGCGTGAGTTTACGCTTGAGCAGATTTGCGCCGCGCTGGAAGTTGTGCCGAATGATGCCGACACAGCTTCCATGCAGCGGCTCGCATTGTCAGATAATGGCGATGACGATATTTTGCAGTGGATTTCTGATAACGGCATGTTGCTGGAAAGCGCGAATGGCGCTGGCTGGTACGGAATCGTTTGCCCTAATAGCAACGAACATAGCGATAACAATCCAATGGCTCGCTATCATCCCGTCAATCGAGCATTTTGCTGCTATCACGAACATTGCCAAGACTTTGATTCACATGCGTACTTAGCGTGGGCGGCTCAAAACGGCGCCCCTAAACATCAACCCGGAGTTCGCTCCGAATTACTAATGGAGAAGATGGCTAAAGCGCTTGAAAAGATTACACCATCTGCCATGTTTTCCGATACAAGCGCTCACATCGCGGAAGTTCAACGGAAAGAATTAGCAAGAATAGAAAAGGAAGATTGGTATGAACGATTTGCGTATGTCCAAGACGACGACGCTTACTTCGATCTTGTCGAAAGACGGGAGATCTCTAGAGGCACGTTTAACGCAATATTTCGACACATTAATTGTCGATCAATTCACACAGGACGCAAAATTGAAGCCTCAGTCTGCTTTGACGAGAACAGACAAGCTCACAACTCCAAAGCTGTAGTTGGCATTACTTACGCTGCTGGTGAATCTGTATTCGTTGGGCGCGAAGGCGATATCTATGGCAATCGTTGGGTCGATGCCCGCCCTGATGTAGAAAACGTATCAACAAGCGATATCAGCATGTGGACAAACCTGCTCGAGCGCCTTGTGCCAATCGAGGCAGACCGCAATCATCTCCTTGATATCATGGCGTTCAAGCTTCAGCATCCAAATATCAAGATCAATCATGCGGTATTGCATGTGGGCGATGAAGGTTGCGGTAAAGATACCATGTGGGCGCCGTTTATCTGGTCAGTTTGTGGAGTGCGTCTAAAGAACCGCGGTTACATGGATAGCGATAGCTTAAACTCTCAATGGGGTTATGACTTAGAGTCAGAGATCCTCATCATTAATGAGTTGAAAGAGCCAGACGCAGCAGCTCGTAGAGCATTAGCGAACAAGCTCAAACCAATCATTGCAGCGCCGCCTGAGATGCTCAACATCAATCGTAAGGGTTTACACCCATACCAGATGGCTAATAGGCTGTTTGTATTGGCATTTTCGAACGAGCAGATTCCAATTAGCTTGGCATCACAAGATCGCAGATGGTTTTGTATTCAATCAGATACACCTCGCATGACGAATGGCGAAGGCAAACGCATCTGGGATTGGTATAACGCTGGGGGCTTTGGGCAAATAGCTGCTTCTCTTTGGGATCGCGATGTATCGCACTTCAATCCGGGTGAAACACCGGGCATGACTGAGTTCAAGATGAACTTGATTGAGCATGGTAGGTCAATGGCTGAGTCATTCATTGTGGAGATGCTCAAGAATCGCGTTGGTGAGTTTGCTCGCGGCGTGGTTGGCTCACCATTCCATCTGGTTTGCGACAAACTGGCTAGCCTTGCACCTTCAGGCACTAAAGTGCCACAGGCAGCGCTATTGCATGCGCTCAAGGAGGCTGGTTGGGTAGACATGGGGCGTATTGCCTCTGCCGAATATGCCAATAAGAAACATATTTTCGTGGCGCCAGAATTGAAAGACCAATACAAAAAGTCTGAGTTGCGGCGTATGATTGAGGTACCACCAGAGCCTAAAGCTGTGGTATTAGATATGAAACGGAGCGCTTAATGATGACTCAAGATGAACTAATGGAATTAGGTCAGGCAGCAGGGTTTGACGCTATTGAGATTGCAACTGTGGACTTGGAGCTAATGAAGTTCGCAGAGCTAGTAGAAGGTAAAGCAATCCACCGCCTACTATTTGCGCCCGAAGGGTATGTTATGTACACGCCATGTCGGTTACACTAGGGTACCCTAAGCGCTTAGGTTTAGAATTTTCTAGGAAAACAATATGAACAAACCAACCAAATCCGATTCTGGAGCCGTTAAGTTTACGCTGTCAAAAGCAGCTAAAGCTTTAGGCACAAAGGGCGGGCATGTATCTTCCCCAGCCAAAACACAAGCAGTACAAAATAACGGTAGATTGGGCGGACGCCCTACCAAAACTAGTTAATCCTCTTACGGGGTAAAAGCGGATCCTGCACCTGATCGAAAAGTTTTGCTTACCGGCAAAATGCAGCGTAGCGAGTAACCCCAACTTTTTTCTGTTATCACAGAAAAGACCAATTGTCAAGTTGCAGCGTGGTTTATATACCACATGTCGCACAAAAACAACGATTTTTGTTTGACATAATATCCTGAAAACCCTGAGAGCCTTATAGAATAAGGGCTTGCGGGTTTTGTTTATACGCAAGGCGAGCGAGGGCGAGCGCTTGCCAGATCGCGGCGGCGGCATTTATAGCGCGGGCGCATATATCGCGGCGCCGGTTTAACTTAATAGCGGGCGCGGCTTGGGTTTATAGCCAATTTTTAAAGGGCGCAAGGGGGCGCGCAAGGCGCGGGGCTTGCGAATAGTGCAGGGGCGCTATTCTCGCCAATATGCCGCCCGCCTTTAGCGTGCTCCGTATTCGCGACAATAGCCCGCCCGCCTAGCGTTTAGCGAATGGCTAGGGGCTAGGGGCTAAAAAGAAAAAAGCCGCCGTATAAGGCGGCATTGTTTATCTATCCATTTATTCCACGGCTAGCCAAAAATTATCTTTTAACGCTTCGCGGCGCTCCCTAGCGCGCGCAATCTCGCGCCTATAATCGTGGAGCTTAGCCGTTAGCGCGTCGCATATTGCGCCGCCTAGATCAATTCCCGCCTTGCGTTGCGCTTTAATAGCGGCAATTAAGCCGCGCGCGTATTGGCGCGCCTCTTTTATGTTTTCGGCTAGATCTTCGGCTTGTTGTTCCGCTTGAAATTGCGCGTCATCTTCGCGGCTTTTTTCCGCTTCGCGCTCCGCCATATTGTCGGCAATTCGCGCCGCGTCATATACGGCGGCTTCATGCTCTATATTGGCGCTATCATTCGGGGCGAATTGCCCGCGGCTAAAATAGATCGTTGCAATATCACAATCACTGTAAGCGATCGCGGGCGCGATAAATACGCCTTTTTTGCCCGCCTTGATCTTCACAATATAGGGCTTGACTAATTCCATCTGAAAATTGTCGGCATAATAGCCCAAATAATCAAAGGCGCGGCGGCTTATATCTTGCAACGGCGTTGCATTGTATCCGGTTAAATCATAAAGGCGCATATTGCCCGCGTCGTCATAATCGTTAGCGCTATCATACGCGCGCCAGCCGGGGCGCCCATATTTAACCTGCCATTCTAGCGCGCTCTTATAGGCGCCCTCGGGATTATGTTTAGAATAACTCTCGGCGCGGGTTTTAACGGCGCGCAAGCGCGCGGCTAATTCATAATGGATTTTTTGCATTTTCTAGCCTCTACTAAAAACCGGGCAAAATTACCCGCCATTAGCCCCGGGCTTATTGCTAGGGGCTAATAGCTGTTAATTTCAGGGTTTAAGGCAATTTTGCGTGATATACGCCTTTACATAATCCGCCGTAGATTGTCCCCTATAATGCGGGAATTTTCTATTTTTAGTGCTTTTCCAAGCGCGGCGTCGCTCGCTCATAACCCGCTTAATTTCTTTCGATTCTACTAATCCGCGCCCGGCGATCGCTTCACTTAAAGTTTGCATTTTTTCCTCTATATCTAAAAATTGATTGTCCACTAGATCCCCGCAAGCGATCCACAATAAGCGCTCTAAATTATCGGCATGGTTTGATAATTGCGCGGGCGTCCAGCCGCCGTATTCTTGCAATATATCGGCTATTAGCTTAGGGCTAAGGGCTAATAATTGAGAGCTAATCTCGGGCAATTTCATAAGCGCCGATATATCACTATCACAAGCGCCCGAATGATAGCCCCGCGCCGCTTGTGAATGATCTATTTTTAACTCAATACGCCCGCAAGATGATATCCAATATCTCATTATTGCCCCCTTGAATTGTCTAAAATGTCATACTCATGTTTTAATTCTGATTCGCTCATGTTAGATAAACCCTTGAATCCAAATAAAATAAGGTCATGTAAAGTGTTATCGTTATAAGCGCTATCGTTGTAGCAATTATCCAGAGTCATATTTAATACATCTTTTATAAGATTTTCTCGCGTCAATTTTTCTAAATTAGGCATTTTCTAGCGCTCCCATGAGTGAATTGATATCGGCGCATAAATCCGCCAAATTGTAGATAGAGCCGAATACAATCCCGCCCCCATATTGTTTATTATGAAAGCGGCGCCCGCCTAGCGGCTTGGCTCGCTTTAAAGCTAGGTCATACTTACGGCTAATCTTATCCATGCCCATATAATCGGCTAGATCGTTATTAGTAGTAAATTGCAAAAAATGGCAAACAAAGCGCGGATTACCGTTAATGTCATTATTCACGCGGGTAAAATCATTGGTTTGTATCATGGTTTTATATCCTCTAGTAAGTTAAAAATTAAGCGTATGCCGTCCAAGCGCTAGGCTCAAATATTGCTTTTCCATCAATAACGGCGGCGGGCTTAAACCGGCGAGCGCATGAAAATGAATTGATTTTAAAATACGGCTCCGAATCTTCACTATATCGCTGCACTTTTTTGCTTAATATGCTGCCAATGAAGGCGCCGGGCATTGGCACGCTCTCGCCTTGCATAAAACATTCGCGGCTATCCTCTGATATATCGCGAATTTGCGAGATTTTCGCCATTTGACCGGATACGCTTAAAACTTGATAAAAATCAATATTGGTTTGATCGTAACCCCATGAGCACCGGAAAATATCCCCCGGTTTTACGTCATGCGCGGCGCTTAATTGCTTTTTAATCTCGCGCTTGGCTAGCTTATCGGCGGCGCTTTTTTCTAGTGCGCTTAATTGCTCATTTATGTAAGCGTCGCGCTTTTCCACGCTAGCGAATCGATAATGCAAGCGTGGTTTATTGCTTTTCCCTGAAAATATGAGCGCAACGGCTCGCGGCTCGGCTATGCCATAAGCGGCAAATCCTAGCTCGGGGCTATTAGCTAATAGCTCATAATTTGCGGGAATAAAAAATTCTCTATTGTATGTTTTCATTGTCGATTTTTCCTCTAGTTAATTGATTGTTTAGCCGCAAAACCATGCGTCTGGATTCGCCTTTAGAAATGCTCGGGCGTCGCGCTTATTGTCAAATCTAATATGCTGCAAGTAATTGCCGGTGCGTTCGATCGCGATCACAATCCAGCCAAAATCGTTAAATGTTAGTTTTTGCATAATTAAAACCCCCCTAGAATTGCGACGGCAAACAAGCCGCCAATGATCGCGCCCAATACGCAAGCGCCCAAAAAATCCCAAATACTAATTTGTTTTTTATCTAGCTTTTCCATTTTTTATCCCTTTATAGGTTAAATTGTCATGCGCTATTGTTTGATCGCATAAAAACATTGTAAACACTTTTTAAGATAGTGCAACACTTTATTTTGCAATATTGTCGCATTTTTGCAAATTGTCATTTTTTATGGGTGTTTTGGGTTATGAATTGGGTATGTAAACATAGGTTAATGACCTTAGCTAGAGGCTTATAGCTAGGGGCTTGTAGCTTGGTATAGGTTAAATTGTCATACTTAATACATATATAAATTTTAAATATGGTATTTTTAAGGGTTTTACAATGTTGTAGGCGTGCGACTGTTTTGCTAATGACAATTGACCTATTTGACCCATAATTTTTGAGCGTGCAAATGCCCCTGATTTTTGGGTAAATGCTAATAGCTAATAGCTAGGGGCTAATAGTAAGTTTTGATCGCGCCCCGCTCCGGTTTAAATTTCAAACCCCAAGCTAATAGCTTTTAACTAATAGCCACTAGCTTATAGATGACAATTTGACCCAATCTTGTTTGACATAATAGCGGTTATACGCAAGCCGTAATCTAAAATCTACCGGCTATTAGCTAGGGGCTTATAGCTAGGGGCTTTCAGGGCGATATCGCCCGCTAAACCTTATTCTATATGGCGGGGATTTTTTGCCATATAAAATCGAAAAAGGGGGTCATTAATTTAGGTGGGTACGATGAGAGAGTTTTTTATTCTAGGAACTATGCAAAAAAGTCTTTTACAAAAGCCGAAAAAATTTTTATAGTTATAAAACTAAGTTAGTATCTACTAACATAATATGTAAAACAAGCTTGTTGCACTTTTTAGGGTTTGTGCTAATATCAAGGCATTGTTTAACTATACTGGGAGCTGGAAACATGAACGACCGTTTCGCACTTGACCCACTATTTTATTCAATCGATCATAAAACTGACAAAATCGTAGCTACGGAAGAAGAGATCGCCAACATCTATGATGCGGCGTATAGGGGTTTATCCGGAGATGCACTAGCTATTGCTGCTGGCTTTTTGCCCGTAGACTTTAATCGTCTTTGCCAATTTGACCAAAAAGCTGCCGAAGCAGTCATTTATGGACGTGCCAAAAATCATGCAGATGTAAGCGGATCGCTAATGCGTAATGCAATTAATGGGGATACCAAAGCTGCAACGACAGTGCTTACTCACCTCCACGGCTGGAAGCCCGCCAAGCCAGAAGCTGACGGCTCCAATGAATTACGCATTGTGATCGAGAACACGCTACCAGATCCTAGCCCCGAGCTGAAAGCTACTAGCTAATGGCTGATACCCGTAGGGTCAAACTACCAGTACTACATTCAGGGCAACATGCCCTGTTTTTACAGCAAAAACGCTTAAACGCGACGCGCTGCGGACGACGCTGGGGCAAAACACGATTCATGGAATGGCTAGCAGCCCGGGCTGGGGGCAATGGGCAATCAGTCGGAATATTCGCGCCCGAGCACAAACAGCTTGCCGAACCGTGGGATCACTTGCGCGATATGTTAGATCCCATCGTTAAAAGCGCCAACCGCAATGACGGAACCATCAAACTATTAAGCGGCGGCAAAATTGACTTTTGGACGCTAAATGATAATGAGCTAGCAGGGCGCGGGCGCGAGTATGACTTAGTGCTCATCGATGAGGCAGGATTTACCAAGTCACCGCAGATGAAAGACGAGATTTGGTTTAAGTCCATAAAGCCAACGATGCTAACCACTCGCGGGATTGCGTGGGTGTTCAGTACGCCAAACGGAATTGACCCTGACAACTTCTTCTATTCAGCCTGTCAAGAACCCGACTTAGGGTTTCATTCGTTTCATGCACCTACTAGTACAAACCCTTATGTTCCGTTAGACGAATTAGAGCGCGAACGTGAGCGCAACCATCCAATGGTGTTCCGTCAAGAGTATCTTGCCGAGTTTGTCGATTGGTCGAATATTGCCCTGCTATCAGCCGAAAAGCTGTTAGTCGACGAGCAACCAGTAGCCTATCCCAAGAATTGTGACGCGGTGTACGCCATCATGGATACGGCGGTCAAAGGCGGTAAACAACATGACGGCACGGCTGTGGTATTTTTCGCGCTCAATGAGTTTGGCATACCGCTAACTATCCTAGATTGGGATATCGTGCAAATTGACGGCGGGCTATTAGAACACTGGATTCCAAGTGTGTTCTATAAGCTAGAAGAGTTAGCTAAGAGCTGTGGGGCAAGATACGGCAGCGCAGGTGTGTTCGTTGAGGACACAGCTACTGGCTCGATCTTGTTACAGCAAGCCAACAATCGCGGATGGAGTATGCGCGGGATTGACAGTAAACTGGTACAAGTTGGCAAAGATGAGCGCGTGGTTAGTATCTCTGGATACTATCATCAAGAATTAGTGAAAATTAGTGATGTTGCGTTTAATAAAACCGTTGGATTTAAGGGCGCCACACGAAATCACTTGTTGACTCAGCTAACCTCGTTTAGACTAGGGGATCCAGACGCTCACAAACGATCAGACGATCTATTGGATGCTACTGTCTACGGAATTGCGCTTGGACTAGGTAACAAACTGGGATTCTAGTGGTATTATGGGCAATATATTTTTGGGAATAATCTATGTCTGACGTGACTATATCAAATACCGGTTTACCTTCCCCATTAATGGATTTCTTGCAGTCTGAAGCAATCGAGCCGGGCAGTCCCGTTGGATATCAGACTTGTAAAGCGATTTTTGAGTATCATCCATTAGCCGCTAAAATTATTGAAAAACCCATCGTATTAGCTTTAGCAAAACCACGCTTAATCGCAATGGATTGCCACCCAAAAGATATGCTCATTAAAGCATTTCATGAAGAGTGGAACAATCTGGACGCTACAAATCTTATTCGCGACGTAACCTTTCTTAAACGTGTGTATGGTGTAGCTGCGATTGTTTATGGCGCCGAAGGGGTTCCAACTGACCAAGAAATTGATCCTTGGAAACTACCTGATTTAAATTTGTATTTTAATAAACTTGACCCGTTAAACCTTGCTGGCTCAACCGTCACCAATCAGAACCCTAACGCGCCAGATTTCCAAAAGCCGCTATCCTACATTACGGCTGCGGGTCAACCATATCATCCAAGTCGTAGCTGTATTGTGTTTAACAATACGCCGATTTATTTAAGCTTCCAGCCATCTGGTTTTGGTTTCACAGGTCGTTCTGTATTCCAACGCGCCCTGTATCCTTTGAAGTCGTTTGTACAGAGCATGGTCACTGATGACCTCGTTACTTTCAAAGCAGGTCTGCTGGTTATTAAGCAAAAACAATCTGGCTCAATCGTTAATCGTTTGATGCAAACTGCGTCAGGAATTAAGCGTAGCTACCTGCAACAAGGCGTTACCGGTAACGTATTGTCTATCGATATCGATGAAGATATCGAGTCTATTGACCTGAACAATACTGATACTGCGATGACTACGGCGCGAGATAATATTATTGCCAATATCGCCGCTGCAACCGACGTGCCAGCCATCTTGCTAAAAGATGAAGCCCTAGCTAATAGCTTTGCAGAAGGTAGCCAAGACGCGATTGCGATCGCTCAATATGTCACAGGTTTACGCAACGATATGCGTACCCTATTTGAGTTCTTTGACAAAATAGTAATGCACCGCGCATGGAACAAACAATTCTTTGAAGCTATTCAGAATAAATATCCTGACATGTACGCAGGAAAAACGTATGAACAAGCGTTCTATGAATGGAAAGATGCGTTTACCCCAACTTGGGATTCCATGATTGAGGAAACCCCAAGCGAGTTGGTTAAGACTGAAGAAGTTAAACTCAAAGGTATGACCGAGATCCTTCGCACCCTATTGCCAGTAGTAAACCCTGAAAACCGCGCCCGCGCGATTCAATGGGCGCAAGACAACCTGTCAGAAATGCCAGAAATGTTCAAATCTTCGATGCAATTGGATATTGAAGAGATTATGGAGTATGAGCCACCTACCCCACTGACTGCCCCAACTGAGCCACCATCCAAGGATTAAGCCGTGACTTTCTATGAAGTCCTTACAGCGGCTATCAACGATTTCATGCGTTTTGGCTTTGATAGCCAAAATAGGCTTGATTATTGGGTAAAAGAGCTAAAAACTGCTGCTGTAAAATCATTAATTACGCCTCAAACACTGCAAAAAGAATTAGAACGCTCTTTGAAAGGTGCTTTTGATCGATTAGTGACCAAAGGTGGGCTAGTAAATAAGGATGTTAGCCGTTTTACGGTAGCCAAACTGACTCCCAAGCTACGAGCTGAACTCGATCGCCGCATCATGGCAAGCGCCAATCTGATTAAATATAACCGCGAAGAGTCAATTAGTAATACTTTGCGTCGATTTGCAGGGTGGGCGACTTCGATCCCAGTGGGCGGAAGCGATGCAGTAGATCGCCAAGAAGAGAAAAAACACATTAAAAAAGAGTTGGGGTTGCTTCCATTTAAGGAACGCCGTGTCATTATTGACCAAACTCACAAGCTAGTAGCCAATATCAATGAGATCGTAGCTATCGATAATGGTGCAATTGCAGCAAAATGGCATAGCAATTGGCGTCAAGCAAACTATGACTATCGTGAAGATCACCGCGAACTAGACGAAAAAATATTTTTAATACGCGGTAGTTGGGCTGTAAAAGATGGTTATGTAAAGCCAAAAAGCGGATATACTAACGATGTGGTCGCACCCGGCGAAGAGGTATATTGCCGGTGCCGGTATAAATATTTATATCGAGTGAGTCAACTGCCCGATGAAATGATTACCCAAAAAGGTAAAGAAGCGTTACAATCCAAGAAAATTTACTAGGGTTTTAACCTATGCCATTTAAGTCGGAAAACCAACGAAAAGCGATGTACGCTGCCGCAGCAGGTAAATCTAATATTGGTATTCCGAAGTCTGTTGGTGAAAAATTCATCAAACATAAAGACGATAATGAAGCTGAAGAGATGGAATGGCTAAATGAGCTATTACTCAAAGAAATGGAAGTAACCGCGCTTAAAGAAGATTCTTTAGTGTCTGCTCCCATGCTATTAGCCCCTGCTGAATATGAAACTGACAGCAATATTGTGGTTCGTAAAGGCGCGTTAAGCCAAGAACTACAAAAACTACAGATTAAAGATATTGGCGAAAAGCTATATCAAGTAGCCCAGCACATTCAAGAAATGAAAAAGGACGACGATTGCGACGAGGAAGTTGTTCCTCGCTTTGGCACCGACGATTCTGAAGCTTGGCAGACTAAAGAAGGTAAAAACAAGAATGGCGGGCTAAATGAAAAAGGTCGCGAGTCCTATAACAAGGAACATGGCGCCCATTTAAAAGCCCCGCAGCCTGAAGGCGGATCTCGTAAAGAGTCTTTCTGCGCCCGCATGAAGGGTATGAAAGCCAAACTTACTTCCGAAAAAACAGCGCACGATCCCGACTCTAGAATCAACAAAGCATTGAAAAAATGGAAATGCGATGCGGATGAAGCGCAGAATCATTTAGAAGAAATGTGCGATGCGTTAATTGAGTATGCACAGGCTATTCCAGATGAAGATCCATGTTGGGAAGGCTATACCCAATATGGCATGAAAGAAAAAGACGGTAAAAGCGTACCGAATTGCGTACCAGATTCGATGGAAGTAGTACCTGAAGCCCCAGCCGTAGTCGAACCCGTCGCTAACGATGCGGGCGCTGCTGGACGTTGCGCGGGCATTATGTTTGTTACTAAAGATGAAGAGATTTTGTTGATTCGCCGCGGTAATGGCGGTGATTATCCCGGCACTTGGGCTGTCCCCGGTGGACACCAAAACGAACAAGATAAAAGTTTAGAGGATGCGGCTCGCCGTGAATGTTTTGAAGAAACAGGCTTAAAGTATGAAGGCAAGTTAGAAGTCTTGTTTGATGACGGCGAATTTTGTACTTACATCGCTCGCGATGTAGAAAAAGGCGATGTTAAATTAAATTACGAATCTACTGGGTTCGATTGGTGCAATATTGACAGCCCACCATTCCCGCTTCACCCGGGTATGGAAACAGCGTTTAAAGTAGCGAAAGCCAAAACTGAAACTGATATTGCTGAATTAATCAGTCAAGGTATTTTGGCAAGTCCCCAAATGTACGCCAATATTGCTTTGCTGGCAATTCGTATTACCGGCACTGGACTCGCGTTCCGTTCTAGCATTGGCGAACATGTATGGCGTGATCCATCACTTTATTTAAACGATGAGTTTTTAAAGCGCTGTAATGGCTTGATGGTGATTATGGATCATCCAGAAACACAAGTTTTAACTACCCAAGAGTTTAAAGACCGCGCCGTAGGCAGTATTTTGATGCCTTACATTAAAGGCGATGAAGTTTGGGGTATTGCGAAGATTTACGATCAAGCCGCAATAGATGAAATTTTGGAAGGCGAAGTATCGACTTCCCCAGCAGTTGTTTTTGATGAAACTGCTGGTAACATTACACTTACAACCGAGAATGGCGAGCCACTCTTGATTGAGGGTGTGCCATTCCTTTTGGATCACATAGCAATCGTTACGAAAGCTAGAGGTTCAAAAGGGGTATGGGACAAAGGCGGCGACGCTGCTGGAGTTTTATTAACTAACAATGAGGTGTCTGAAAATGACTGAAAATAAGATTGAGCCAAAGGCAGATGCCCAAGGCGATAAATTAGATGCCATTCTATCTTTGTTGAGTAAAACAATTACTCGCATTGATGAAATGGAAAAAAACCTTCCTGCGCCACCACTAGTAACTGCGGCTGATAAAAAAGCCAAAGCGAAAAAAGATGACGACATGGAAGCTTGTGACGACGATGAAGAAGAAGAAGCCAAAAAGGATGATGACGATATGTCTGAAGCCAAGGCTAAGAAATTCATGATGCGTAAAGCTAAGAAGGATGCAGAAGGTTCCGATCCTAAAGAGCACGGTAAAGCTGGCGAAATCAAACCAGACGACGAAGGCGAAGTTGAACATCCGGGTCACATGGAGTTCAAAAAAGACGACGACGAAGAAGATGACCGTAAAGATGACGACGAAGAAGCTCAGAAGTGCGATGACGAAGAAGCTGCTTATGCTGATTGCCAAGCTAAAGCTGACTCTGTGTACTCTGCTTTCGGTAAATCTGCTTCCCGTCCATTGCAAGGTGAGAGCTTAACTGCTTACCGTAAGCGTATGGTTCGTGGTTTGCAAGCGCATAGCGACGAAATGAAGAATATCAACGTAAACTCAATCAAAGATGAAGCTATGCTTTCTATCGTTGAAAAACGTGTTTATGCTGACGCTCTTGCTGCTTCCCGTGGCACTGGTGCAATTGCTAAAGGTCAACTTATTGCATTGCACAAAAAAGACCAAGCTGGTCGTACCATCACTGAATACCGTGGTGATATGGAAGCATGGTTAGGTGACTTCAAGCTCCCAACACATCGGGTAATGAAGTTTAATACTGAAAATTTTAAGCGCTAAGGATAAGCCATGACCGCACAAATTTCTCTACAACCAATGGTAACAACCAACGCTGCTGGCTTATTTAATACCAACTCCGCTGGTTTTACTCAAGGTGATGCACTCGACGATCCAGCAGTTAAATTCTGGTTGGCTGGTGGCGTTCTTTCAACTTCTGCTACTTCTCCTTTATGGGGCGGAGTTCCAATCGCTGAAACAATTCCAACAGCACAATCAGGCGTTTACTCTGGTGATACACAACCCGGTACTGACACATTAGGCTCTACTGTTATTCAAGCATCTACTGTAGCTGCTCCAACAGGTATTGCCGTGTTTAACCAAGCTTTCCAAGGTATTACAACCCCACAAAGCACAGCACCGTTGTATTCACCCGGCATGTCTGTAAACTTCTACCGTTTTGGTAGCGGCGCTCGTATTCCATTGCCTTGCGATGCTTCTATCGTAGCTTTGGCTGGTAGCTCCATTACTGAAACTGTATATTGGGATACAACTAACCTTCGTTTAACAACAACAGCAACGAGCAACTTTGCAGTACCTTGCAAAATCTTGCGTATCAGCACTTCTGGTAACAAAATTGTTAATTACAATTCTGGTACTGGTAATGCTAACTGGTCTAACACCATCGTTGGTGGCTCATCTGCTGCTCCTGTAGCAGTTGTCCTAATCTAAGAAAGGAATAGATCATGTCAGGATTTGCACCCTCGTATGTAACAGTAAACCCACACTTCATGATGCCTGAGCTGATTATGCAGTACAGTTTGGCTTCTGGTGCGTTTACAACTCTGGCAACAGAGAACCCAATGCCACGCCTTGGTGAAGCTGACCTTTATGTTTATGCTAAAAAGGTTCAGTTGACAACCCAAGTATCAGCTAATCAATCTACGGCTAACCAGTTGCCAAGCGCATCTGTTATCCCTTCGATGATTAGTACTGCTACTTATCGTCTGCAAACCCGCGCTCAGTATGACAACTTCGATGAAGCTGCTACTGGTGCTTGGGGTTATGCACTCCCAGAGGCTCTCCGTTTAGCTGCTCGTCAAGGTATTGCTCAGCAATTGCGTAACGCTCTTCTCTATGGCTACAACCCAGCCAACGGCGAAGGCTTGCTAAATACTTCTGGCGCTACTCGCATCAACTTAGGCGCAGACAGCAACGGTAACACTGGCTATAGCACATGGGATTCTGGTCAATTAGCTCAGTTCTTGCTAAATGCAATCGGTAACTTAAAAACTACTACATTGCAAATTGGTCAACCTTTGCGCTTGGTATTCCTTGCTCCACAACGCTTCATTCAACAAATCTCTTACGGCGGAATCGTTTCATTGACTCAGTTCCAACGTATCGGCGCCGGTGTAGAAACTGCCGCTGGATTGGTTGAAACTGTTGCGTCTTGGGCAGGTGGTGACGATGTAAGTTTCGCTGCTGATGACACACTCATCGGTCAAGGTTACGGCGGTACTGACGCAATCATCTTGATTGCTCCAGAACTCAAGATCCCTAAAGCAAACTCACGCATCAACACCAACGTATTTGCTGAATTGACACCAAATACAACTGCAACATCTTTGATGCTCTGCGACGTAGCTGCACCTACAGAGATTCCTACTCCATTGCCAGACGGTGGTATTACTACCCTCTACACAATGCGTAGCACCTCTGGTTGGGGTATCCGTCCAGAAGGTATGACGATTATTTCGGCTGCCTATTAATAAAATCTCGTGAGGATTTTAACCACCCTACGGGGTGGTTTTTTGCTATCATGTTAGAACCCAAGTGATGCTGGGAACTTTTCTATGGGAAGCCGGGGGTTCAAAAGACCCCGCATCATCGGCTTCCCACCCTTTTGGGAGAAATAAATGGACTTATTTATAGCCAATTGCAGTAAACAAGATTTTTTATTCACTTACATGTTGCCTGAGAATGTCAGACCGTTTTCTCATAAAATCCGGGCTGGAGCGCAAATTAAGTTAGTTCAAGATCAACTTCAAGCTGATGCCATTATTAAGCAGCATGAGCCATACGGAATCATGGAAGTAACTAAAGTTAAAAAAGGCTTTGGTGGACTTTGCTATCGTATTGGAAAGCCAATTAGCGTAGAAGCTATTGAAGCGGGTATTAGCCAATCCGATCAAGAAAATATTGACCGTGCTCAAGAAGCTCGTAGCATCACTGCCGCAGCGCAAGATCAAATCATTTCTTTAAAAGCTCAAGAAATGGGAATTAAGCAAAAAGGCGGAATTGAGTTTGAAGTTACGGAAGATAAAAAGAATGCCGCAGATCAATCTGAAAAATTTGACCAAAAAATTGAGGTAATTCACGAAGGTGAAGCGCCAAAAGGACGTGGTAGACCCAGAAGTAAATAGAAAAGAACTCCCCTCGGGGAGTTTTTTGCTTTAGAATATAGAAAACATTTCTAGGATGGTTCTATGGCTGATCCAATTGTTTCGCCACCTTCATTAACTGGTTTTATCGCATGGGCGCAAGCTGTGATGGGAATACCCACTACCGCTATGTCCCCTATTGATCCCGGTTGGAATTATGCGTATGTCGTTGCGTTAGATATCGTACCAACCGATTTCGCCGCAACCGTACCTGATATTTATACTTTGACAGTTTATAACTGGGCAGGAAGCCAACTATTACAGTTTCAGCAAGATTATCCCGGTCAGACTTATTTCACGCAATTACGCGCTCAGTTCGGCATCAATAACTTTGTTGCTGGTGTAATTAACTCCGCGGGCGACGTAAGCACCAATGAATCGCTTTCTGTAGGTCATGGGTTGCGTGATCTAAGCTTATTAGACTTACAACGTATTAAAGACCCTTACGGGCGCGTAGCGCTGTCATATATGCAACAGCTTGGCACACTTTGGGGCTTGACTTGATTAAGTTGCATCTCGGCGTAATAGACGTTCCTGAATTAGCAGGGGGAACTACTTACACTGTAGGGAAAGACCTCGAACAACGCTACGGCTTATTTTCGATGTTTTATAACGCTCATCAAAAAGATATTGCCGATTTATTGGCTAAAGATGCGGTTATTGGTTTTGATATGATGGAAAAAGGTCTGCCAGTAGCTATAAAAGATGTTTTTGCGGTTAGTGGCGAAGAAATTACCGATAAAATGCACAATTTTTTGACTTCTCAAGAAATTGAACGAACCGCAGGAAAATACGGTGAATATGGCATTCCAACTAAAGCCGCTTTAGAAGGTATTAATACTCGCACGGTAAGCGGTAAAACACCTACCAAAGTGCGAAAAGGTCAAAAATTTAAAAAAGTGATTACAGGTGTTCGCCGTCCATCGTTTATTGATACAGGCATTTTTGAGCGCTCTTTAAAAGGATGGGTTGAATAATGGCATCTGCAATAGAAGCCGCAACAGCAAAACCGCAACTTGGCGCTGGTTTAGCTCAAGGCGTAGAAACTTTATCCGGTAATGAACAAGTCACTTTTACACTTTATGTAAAAATGGTATTGCCTTTGGACGGGTATGTTTTTTGGGTAAACGCTAGTCTTTTAACAGACTCAGCGCTCTATAATGCGTCGCAATATAACAAGCTTTTGTATGACAATTACCCTGAAGGCGTCCCCGCAAGACAGTTAGTTGCTCAAGGTTCATTTCACGTCAACCAAGAAATTCATCAATTGGCTGAAAGAACCACGGTTTATAACCATGTGATTTTTACTTCACTTCAAGAAATTCAAGATTTTAATCTTGTAAACCCTCAATTTTTGTATATAGCCAACTACGATGGCTATAAATACGCTTTTAGCCGCCGCGAAAACTTTTATAAACAGGCTGATTTATACCACTATCGTGGAGATACGCTGTATTCAATCATGAATACACAGGTTATCGATTCCATGACAGGATTCGATACTACCAGCGTAATTGTTTCCAATAGCCTTCCAATCTGGCTAAGTTTGAACCAGTTTTTCCCTATGTATCCATCATACTTAGTGGAGCAAAATTTGCCGCCAGTTTATGCTTCAGTGGATATTAATCCGACTACAGCGATACAAGATTTTCCGCTTTTAGACCCTAATTCAAACCCGTTTCAACTAACTAAAGATATCGTAAAAATTGAACTTTTTGGTGTTCGTAACCAAGAAGCCCTTAATTTTGTGCAATATATCTTAGATTACAGTCGAAATACGGACAATATTGGCTTGATGAATATGCCAATAATGCAGGACGAGAAAGTTACTCAACCTGAAATGGGCATCATAGCCCAAAAGAAAACCATTACTTTTGAAGTTAGCTATTATCAGACCACGGTAAATGACATTGCAAGAAAATTAATTGAACACGCATTTATCACAATTACCCCACATAATAGCTTGCCGTAGTAAAATTTCGTAGTAAGATGTTGTTATCCCTAACTTAGTGTAAAAAAGGAGTTTCAAATGGCAATCGTTACCAATCCAACCGTTCAAAATGGCGCGTTATTGACAGCTCAAGGTCAAAAAGTATTTTTTAACATTACAGCTACCACTGTTGTCAAAACAACAGCAGGTCGTATCGCTAAAATTAGCGTTATTGTCGCCGGTTCTGGCGCTGGTTCTGTTTATGACGCAGCTACAACTGGCGCTGCCGGCGCAGCTAATGAAGTTGCTGTAATTCCTGCAACTGCTGGTGTTGTTAATATTGATTTCCCAGTTTCTAACGGTATTGTTGTAAGCCCCGGTACTGGTCAAACTTTAGCAATTAGCTACATCTAATTAGGGGGCAAAAATGCCAAATATTGTTAATGTCAGTGTTACCCAACAGGTAGCACCTGCGCCGTCTAAGCTGCAACAGACCGGCGCGTTTGTATCGCAAGGTGGAACTACCTTAGCGGCAGGAACAACTCAGCTTTTAACCCAAGTAAGCGATTTAACTAGCATTTTAAGAGGTGCTACAACTATCTCTACTATGGTGTTAAGCGCTGGTACAGTCACTGTTACAACAGCAACTCCACACGGTATCCCAACTGGCGATATTGTTGAAGTCATTATCGCTGGCGTAATCCCAACTGCATATAACGGAACAGTTAACGCAACTTCTACTGGTACTAATACATTTACCTATGTATTAGCAGGATCACCCGGCGTTGTAACAACTCAAGGTGTCGTAACTTTGGAAGATGTTCAAGAATTAGTAGCGATGACTACAACATTCTTTGCCCAAGGCGCTAACCAAGCAGTTTATATTCTTGAATTAGGTGTAGGTACACCAGCGCAAGGCGTTACCGCTTTAAACGCATATATCGTAAGTCCAACCATTCGCTTTTACAGCTATCTGTTACCAAAAACTTGGGATACAGAACCAACTGCATGGGCTATGGCTAACACCTATACAGGTACTACTGCTCAGTTATATTTTTATGTAACTACAACAATTGCAACCTATACTAACTGGGAAACTTATAAGTCAGTATTTGCAACAGTTCAAAGCCCAAGCGCACCTGTAACTGAATTTAGCGCCGCAGCTATTTTCTGGACTACTTTAAGCTATAACCCAAGCGCAAGCAATTTAGCTCATCCATTAGCATTTACTTTTGTTTATGCAGTTACCCCTTATGTTTTAACTAACACTTTACAGACCCAATTAAAAGCCGCTGGCGTTAACTGGATCGGTACAGGTGCAGAAGGCGGTATTAGCAATAAAGTAATCTTCTGGGGAACCTTCATGGATCTAAATCCATTTAACTACTGGTATTCAGTAGATTGGATGGCGATCAATGTTGAGCTTTCTTTAGCTAACGCAATTATTAACGGTAGCAATTTGCCGACTAATCCTTTGTACTATAACCAAGCTGGTATTAATACACTGCAAAAAGTCGCACAAGCCACCACTAATAACGGTATCGCTTTTGGTTTGGTTTTATCTCCTGCAACAGTTCAAGCTGTTCCGTTTACAACTTACGTTGCTCAACACCCCGGTGATTATGCAACTGGAACATATAACGGTTTAAGTTTAACTTTCGTACCAGCAAGAGGTTTCACACAAATCACTATTTACTTAACCGCATCTAACATTCCAGTCTAGGAGTAAATAATGGCTAATCCTCAAATTCAACAAGGCACATTAAATAGACTACTAGCGAGTGTTGTTTACGCCGACTATACCCAACTAAACGTGACTTCTGGCTATTTGGCTAGAGAAGCAATTAGTTTGGCTTTTGATGGTGACACATCTTTACTTATTGGCACTTTAACTGGCGCAGTAACCAGCCCAGAGCCATATATTTATGGAACCGTTACTATGCACTTACTAAGAACGCAAGCTCTTGGTAACGCTTATAAGACACAAATTGAAACAGCCACTACTTTAGGTTCTGTAACGGTTTATCCAGACACTCAAGTATTGTCCCCGTTTCAGTTAAATAACTGTGTTTTAATGAGCGTTCAAGAAACTTCGTTTGATGGTACTCAAGCTGGCTTAATTGTTCGCTTGCGCGGTGTCTATAACATTAACTCTACTATGTATTCAGCTTCCTAATGAAAGGCTAAAAATTGAAAATCGATCGTAATCTGTCCCTTGTGATGCAGGTGCAGACTGAGAAAAATGGTTTAGTTCATATTCACTCCACTTCTATCAGTCGATCTGTATTTGAACAATTTTATTTAGAATTAGGAAAAGTATTTAGTCAGTGTTTTGATAGTATTAATCAAGCGCATTTAGCTTTATCCGCACCCCAACTAGCTTACCCAGCCTTAAAGTCAATTGCGACTAAGGCGGGTAACTGGGACGGGGCAGGTGGAGTTAAATTCGGATTGGTAAACGAAATTATTCGTTTAACCAATGTAGCAATAAGTACCGAACATGGATGGGAAACTATTCCGTTTGATACGGCAGTAAAAAAAGAAATTTTAAATGAGGATGAAGAAGCAGAAGCTTTAAGCTCATTAATTTTTTTTACAGCAATCTCCAAGGTTGCACCGAAAGACTTGAAAAATTCTTTCTTGGAGATGGCAGGTGCGTTGCGAAACTGGGAACTTACGTTCTCGGACTGTACGGAGTACATGAATGGTTTGCCGATATTGACCAAAAAAGAAACTACTGGCAAGAAGGCGAAGGGATCATCCATAGTATCCTAGACTATATTACTTACATAAATTTTGGCGAGTTTATGAAAGAAATAGGGTTTAAATGGGAAGATGCTTCAGAATATCGCCAACGGTACTTAATTAGGGCTATTAAATCTAAAAGTTTATTTTAATTACTAGGAACACAACATGACAGTAAAATCAGTAATTGAAATAGATGTATTAGACGAAAAATTTAAAGCGTTTCAAGCCGCTTTTGAAAAGTATAAAAAGTCTGTTGACGAACAATCCAAAAAATGGAAAGAAGTTAACAAGACATTAGAAGAAGCCGAAAAACGTCAAAAAGCTTTTAATAAAGCAATTTCTGATGGCGGTCAATCGTTAAAGAACGCTGTAGGTCATACAGCTTCAATTGCGTCAAATATGGCTTCTGCTGCGCTTTCCGCAGCTAAATGGCTTACCTACAGTGCAATCGGCGGCGGGTTTGGTCTTGGTGGGTTAGCTGCTGGTGCAAGTAATTTGCGTAGAGAGGCTACTGGGCTTGGCGTTAATACGTCACAATTGCGAGCCGCTAGAACTTATGGCGAACCCTACCTTGGCGGTATTGAAGGTGTAATGGCTAACATTCAAAGGTTACAAACTACACTTACTGAGCAATACAAAGTTGGCATTTTAGGCGGAAACCTAAACAAAAACGCTTTCCAAAATCTTCCAGATATCCTTACTAAAGCTAGAGAAGCTGTAAAAGCCTCTGGCGGAAATGTTGATGTAGCTCGAGCATTAACGCCCGGCTTACAAGATGTGATGAGTGAGGAACAATTACAAACTGTTGGAAACATGAAACCCGAAGAGTTTGCAAGGTTGATTTCTTCTTTAAGAACAGGGGATAAAAACTTTGCTGTAGATGAATCAAAATACGAATCTTTTAGACAGTTTTGGGTAAAAATTAAAGAAGCTGGAAATGTCATTGAAAATTCTTTAATTAAAAACTTAGACAAATTAACAGAACCTTTAGGCAAATTAACTCAAGCTATTGCAACCGCTTTAGACGCTTTTTTAAGCAGTAAAAAAACTCAACAAGCGCTTGAAGATTTTGCAGACTATTTATCTTCGCCTAAATTAAAAGAAGATGTTCAAGTATTTTTGACTGCACTTGAAAGATTAGGTGAAGCTACTTATAACGCAGCCGTATTTTTTGGTTTAGTTGATAAGAAAAATCAAGTAACGCCGCAAGATATAGACAAAACTAAAAAAGAAGTACCTTGGTGGATGCCCGATTATGCTGTTAAAGGCGCCGCACAAAGCAGTAAAGATAGCAACGCTGCAATCTTGCAAGGTGTTAACGAAAAATTAGCCGCCTCTATTAAAATGGCGGATTTAACTCCTATTAGCGGACAACGAACTTTAGCGCAAGAAGAAGCATTAAAGAAATATCAAATAAACGGACAGTGGTATACCGCAGAAGGTAGACCTGTTGCTGGCGCTGGAAGTCACCATATAAGTGGCAACGCTGTGGATGTGTCAATGTATAGCTTAAAACAATTTCTATCTAAGCATACTGAAGATGAACTTAAAGAAACTTATAACTTATATAGACCATTAGGCGCTAAAGACCCTAATCATCTTGAATTATTTAACCCTAATAGAACAGATATTTATGTTAATACCGGCGATGGCGTAAGTCAGAAAGCCGCAACAATGGCAGGAAAACAAAGGTAATAACTATGGCTTCTTTTGGACAGACCGCATTCTCCGCCGCTTTTGAAATAGCCCCTATTTGGCTAGTAGGCGGACTTGCTGATTATTTAGGTGGATTCGCACCTGTTACTTTAATAACAGAAATATTAGACATACCCGGTATTGAAAACGGTGAGTTTTTTGCTCATTACAAACCATTACCCGGAAGCACATTGGCTAAATGGCAAGTAGCTGAATATCCGTTTGCTAACTTTGCTACAGCCGCAAACGCGGTAGTTCAACAGCCTTTAGATATCAGCATGCTAATGGTTTGCCCTGCTCAAACTCACGGCGGCTTAATTATTAAACAAGCGATTTTGACTGCGTTGCAATTTGGTATTCAAAAACATATTAGCACTGGCGGCACTTTTACCGTATTAACCCCTGCTTTTGCTTATGCAAATTGTTTATTAACCTCAATTAGGGATATAAGCCCACCGGGGGATAAACAAGTGCAATTCATGTATCAATGGGATTTTACGCAACCATTAATTACTTCTTCTCAATCGCAATCCATTTTAGGGTCGTTGATGAATAAAGTATCTAATGGATTACCAAGCACGGCTACTTGGACACAAACGCCAACTCCGCAAATTCCTACAGATATTAATTACTACGCGGATTAATCATGACAACATTAATTAGATTTAATCCTACTCCGTTCGCTAATTTTCAATTTAATCCAACTTTAGACGGAGTAAATTACGTTGGAATTTGCACATGGAATCTTTACGGACAAAGATACTACGTCAATATTTATGACAACAATAGTAATTTAATTTTTTCAAGACCATTGACAGCTTCACCAGATAATTACGACATTAATTTGGCGTTTGGGTATTTTCAAACTTCAACTCTAGTCTACAGAGCTAGTAGCAACAATATTGAAATAAACCCATAAAATGCGTTTTTACGACATTACTATTACTCCGCCGTTACAAGACCCAACTCGTTTTAAAGCGTTTAGCTATAGCTCGCAATCAGGATTAGGCGATGATAACTATTCAGCCTTACGCGTGGATTTAGATATTTTTCAAAATGCTTACCATCAATACGCGTCTAATGGGTTTATTAAAGTTTGGGGTATTGATTTAAAAGCTTTAGGGCAAGTAGCCAACTTAAACCCTACTATTTCCGCTGACGGTAAAACCGTTCAACTTTGCGGAATTATTGTTCAAATAGGTATGTCTAAGGGTTTACCCTACGCTAACCCTAAACAACGCGGTGTCGTCGTGCAAGGTGCAATTTTGCAAGCTTTTGCAAATTGGCAAGGCACTGAAGTTTGTTTAGATTTGGTAGTTGTGCCGGGCTATGTGGATCCAAACGCCCTTAAAAATATTACTTTTAATTGGAAAAAAGGCACTGAATTAACCGACGCAGTAAAACAAGCATTACAAAACGCTTACCCTACTACACCTATTACAGGTTCTTTTAGTACAGGTCTTGTATATACAGAAGATGCACCGTCCCAGCATTTTGATTTATTAAGCCTCTCTGCCAAAATTAACCAAGCAAGTAGAACTATTAAAAAAGACCCCAAATATACGGGTGCAATAATTACGTCCACCGCTAAAGGGTTTTTCTTAACAGATTCTGCCATTACGCCCGCCGCCACAAAAGAAATTGCTTTTACAGATGTTATTGGCAATTTAACTTGGCTTGGAATTAACACTATTTCAGCTAAAGTAGTTATGCGCGGCGATTTGAATATTGGTGATTACATATCGTTTCAACCGGGTATCCCCGTACTGAACGTAGTAAATAACAACTCTCAATATCGCAATAAGATAGCTTTTAACGGCACTTTTTTTATTACAAAAATTCACCATGTTGGCAGCAGTCGATCGCCTGATGGTAACGCTTGGGTTACTATTATCGAAGCAATTATTCCTAATACACCGATAAACCAGATATGAGCGCCGAACAAAAAACCCCCTTTGCGGTATCGATATCAAACCTTATTCAAAGTAAGCTTGAGGAAAATCAACAAGCTTTTGGATTTCAGCTTCCTTGCCGAGTTACTGCGGTTAATGGGTCGATTGTTACGGTTAACTTTGAAATCGACACTGGCGGGGAGTTTACTTTCCCTCCCGTTACTTGCCCTATTGCTCAAAGCACTTATGTACGATTACCCGTACAAGTTGGCGATTATGGGGTTTGCCTCGCTGCGGATGCGCGATTAGGGGGTGTTACTGGGCTTGGGACAGGGTTAGCCCCACTTGATCTTCCTTTTAACCTTGGCGCCCTTGTTTACGTTCCTATTGGTAATAAAAAATGGTCTAGCGTTGATCCTAACGCTGTAAACATTAACGCCCCTAACGGCGCTGTAATTCGTGACACCAATAACAACACCACTATTACTTTAGTACCTTCAGGGGTAACGGTAGTACACGGCAGTACCGTAATGGTTATTGACAACGCTGGAGTGACTATTACAGGGAATTTAACTGTTCACGGGCTTATTACTGGTGACGCTGGATTCCATATTACAGGCGGATCAGGCGCCACAATGCAAATTACTGGCGATATTAATCAAACAGGTAATTTTGCTAATACTGGTAGTTTGACTAATAATGGAAAAGCTGTCGGAAGTACACATACTCACGGTGGTGTACAAACAGGAACAGGAACTACAGGAACACCAACATGAGAACTTATGGAATAAATGAATCGGGGCAATGGGTAGAAGTGACCGAAACCAGCTATATTTGGTTGGCTACTTTAGCTCAAACTTTGCGCTTAAATCAAGGCGAAAGTCCTTATTATGCCAATTACGGAATACCGGCATATTCATCCGTATTAAATCAAGTCCCGCCCGACTTGGCAATAAACAGGACTCAAACTCAGTACGCCCCCTATTTTGCTAGTTTAACTGTCTTAAAAACCCAAAATACGGTTAATCCAACTTATAATATCAGTGCTGTATTCCAAAACGGAACAACTATTCAAACTACGGTGGCGACATAAATGGCAACTATAACTACCGCAGGTGCTATCCCTGCAAGTCCAACAGCGATTCGCGATGAGCTAGTAGCGACTGCAACCGCTTTAGCACCCGGATTGACAGCTAATTTGCCCGGCTCTTTAGTAGAAGATATGGCTTCTACAGCCGCGGGTGCAGCCGTTGTTCAAGATCAAGCTTATGTTGACTTAGTTAACTCTATCAGTCCTTATACCGCAAACGCATCTATTGTCTATCAATTGGGCGCTGTTTATGGCGTTCAACAAGGTCAAGGATCAAACACTTCTGTATTCGTTGTATTTAGCGGAACAGTAGGTTTTGTAATTCCTAGAGGTTTTATTGTTTCTGATGGCTCTTATCAATACACAGTTCAAGATGGCGGAATTATTGGTTCTACTGGCGTAAGCGCATCTTTGTATTGTCTTGCAACAACTTTTGGTTCATGGGCTGTACCAGTTAATTCAGTAACTCAATTAGTTACATCTGTTCCATCAGGAATTACCCTTACTTGTACAAACCCTTCAGCGGGAGTAATTGGCACTACAGCTCAAACTTTACCTGATTATCAAGCGCAAGTTATTCAAGCTGGATTAGCCACTGCTCAAGGAATGCCAACTTTTCTTAGAACTCAATTACAGAAAGTATCTGGAGTTCAAGCACGATTAGTCGGCATTCGGGTAGCGGGTACAAATCAATGGGAAATAATTGTCGGCGGCGGCGACCCTTATGCAGTCGCGAATGCTATTTTTACTGGCGTATTTGATATTTCTACTCTTGTTGGATCAACTACAACCGCAAGAAATATTACTGTATCTATTGACGACTATCCAGATACTTACAGTATTACTTATGTCAATCCACCACAGCAAACTGTAAATGTTTCTTTACTTTGGAATACTACATCGACTAACTATGTATCCCCTACGGCTATTGCTCAATTAGCAAATCCAGCAATTGTTAACTATATTAACAGTATTTATGTGGGACAACCGATAAACGTATTTGAATTACAAAATGTATTTCAATTAGCAGTAGCAAGTATTTTACCGGCAACTTTAATCTCCCGCATGGTATTTACGGTAGAGATTAACGGAAGTATTGTCGCACCAACAACCGGTACAGGATTAATTTTTGGAGATTCAGAAAGCTATTTTGAAACCAATACTAGTGCAGTTATTATTGCCCAAGGTTAAATATGACCCAGCAATTACTCCCGGCGTATTTATATCAGCAATATAGCTATAGTGATACTACACAGTATTTGCAAGCATTTTTTGATGCTTACAATGAATTATCACAAACATATTTAGATAACACAAATAACTTAAATTTACCTAATTACACTATTCAGTCTAGAGCTTTATTAGATTGGGTTGGAAAAGGAATTTACGGTATTCCAAGACCTACTTTTGCATTAGGAACTTATACTTATTTAGGTTCTTATGACACCGTGCCATACGATACTTTAGCGTATGATGCGGAAAAAATTATTCCACCTTCTAGTTTTTATGTAACCAATGATGATATTTACAAAAGAATTATTACTTGGAACTATTATGAAGGTGATGGAAATCAATTTAATACAACTTGGTTAAAAAGACGCATTCAGCGATTTTTACAAGGTACAAACGGTTATTTGCCAGTATTAGATAACACTTATCAAATTAGTGTTACGTTTGCTACTTACAATGTCGTTGATATACACATTTCCGCGGGCGGATTAGTCGCAAATGCACCAATTTTAAATGCTGGTATTCAATCAGGTGTTTTACAGCTACCATTCCAGTATACTTACAATGTGACTTATTAAGGCATAATTTATGACTACTCTGTTATACGCTAATAACGCAACTACCACTTTAGCCGCCCCGATCAACACTACGGCTACGGTTATTTCTGTCGCACCCGGCACAGGTAGTAATTTTCCTTCGCCTACATCTGGTCAAAGTTTTAGAATTACTTTAAATGATGCTGCAACGGGGTTAATCTATGAAATTTTAGATTGTACTGCTCGTTCAGGCGATTCTATGACTGTTTCTAGAGCACAAGAAGGTACTACTGCTTATTCATGGTCTGCTGGCGATAAAGTATCTATGTTTCCAACAGCAGGAACAATGCAAAATTTAGCTCAAAATAATGGATATGGGGCTAATGGAAACTGGAATATTAATATTTTAGGTAATGCAGCTACAGCTAATTCTGCTGCAACAGCAACAAATCAATCTGGTGGTACTGTTAATGCAACAACAGGTGCATTTAGTGGGGCTGTTAATGTTTCTGGATTATTGTCTGCGTTAAATGGCTATTTACAAGCAGGAAATCCTTCAGGAACTCATGCTCAATATAGTTTATCAGGTGGATTAAGTTTAAATGGTGCAGCATTTAATCCAATAGTTACTTTAAATCAATTTCAACAATTTTTATCAGGTGTTTATGGTTATGAAATATTTCCAGATGGCACAATTATTCAATGGGGAAGTGCTGGGCAACTAAACGGTGCTTCACAACCAGTTCAATGGTTTTTTCCAGCAGCTTTCCCTAATTATTGTAGTTTAGTTATTGTAACAAATGGTGATGGCGCTGCAAATATTGATGCAGTAGTTTCAACAGGATATGGAACTTGGACACAAACTTTTGTCCAATGGTATACATCAAATAATACTATTGATACACGAATGAATTATATTGCTATTGGAAAATAAAATGATTTATTACTCTAAAACAACTGGTGGTTTTTATCATTTAGAAATTCATGGAAAAAACATTCCACCGGATTCTGTAGAAATTACAGATCAAATTTATATGTCATTGATGCAAGGTCAATCAAATGGACAAACTATTGTTGCAGATTCTAATGGTTTTCCAATTAATGCTTCACATCCTTTACCAACCAATGAACAATTACTTGTAATTATAAAAAATAAAGCAATAAATTTGTTATCAAATTCAGATTTTGCAACATTGCCAGATGTAAATTTAACAAATAAAAATGAGTGGATTATTTATAGAAAATCTTTAAGAGAAATAGCTATTAATCCAACTATTGATGCGGTATTTCCTAATAAACCACTAGAAATATGGAGTTAAATAATGACTTATAACTATGGCAGTCCAATTACAGGAACTTTAGCTGGAACTACAGCAATTGTTTCGTTACCTAATGTTGTTTATCCAGCAACTATTGTTTTAAATTCTGCTAATTCTGGTAGAACCATTCAATTTTCCTTGGACAATGGCTCAACTTTTTATGCGGCAGTTACTCCAACTGGAACTGAAACAAGTCAAATTTATTATGTATTAACTTTCCCAGTTACTAATATTAAGTTTACTGGCGCGGCTAACGATACGTATTCTATTATTTAATTGTTTTAACAAGGGTTTGTCATGACAATACTGCTATTTTCTAATCAAGCCCAAACTGCACTTGCTTTGCCTGTAAGTAGTTCTGATACTACTATTACAGTAGCAAGCGGTACTTCTGTTAATTTTCCAAATCCTCAATATGCGGAAGCATTTAAAGCTACATTAGTTCAATCAACAAATAATCTTATTGTTGAAATTGTTTTAGTAACTAATGTAACTGGAGATGTATGGACAGTTTTAAGAGGTCAAGAAGGAACTGTTGCAAGAGCATGGAGTATTGGCGATTTTGTAGTTAATTTAATGACTGCGGGTACAGGTAAAGCTTTTGCACAGCTTTATGGCATGGAAAATGGTTACTATTCAGCAGCCTTTCAAAATGTATTTGGCGTATCAGGGCAAGTAGAATCTTTACCTGTCAATCCTATTGATCTTGTTAATAAACAATACGCTGATGGTTTAGCGCAAGGATTAACAGCTAAAGGTGAATGTCAATGCGGAACTACTCCTTTGGGTGGCAACATTACATTGTCAGGCTTACAAACCATTGACAATTACACAACTTTGGCTGGTGATCGTGTTTGCGTAAAGAATCAAACTAATCCAGCAGAAAATGGTATTTATGTAGCATCTAGCAGCGCATGGTCAAGATCAGCCGATATGAATATCTGGACAGAAGTTCCAAGTGCATTTACTTTTATTCAAAATGGTACAGTCAATGGCGGTACTGGATGGGTTGTTATTGCTCCTGAAATTGGCGTAATTAATACAACCCCTATTGTTTGGACTCAATTCTCAGGAATTGGTACTTCAGGATATTCTGGATTTTCTGGTTACTCTGGAAGCGGTATTTCTGGATATTCTGGATTTAGTGGTTATTCAGGAATATCTGGTTATTCTGGCTATAGTAGCTATTCTGGATATTCAGGAATTAGTGGTTTTTCAGGGTATAGTGGACAACAAGGAACATCAATTAATATTAAAGGTTCTGTTGCAACCCCAGCCGATTTGCCACTTGTAGGAAATCAAGTTAATGATGCTTACATTGTTGACTCTAATGGTGATCTATATGTATGGAATGGATCAGCTTGGTTTAATGCAGGTCAAATTGTAGGTACATCTGGTTACTCAGGTTATTCTGGAACATCAGGATATAGTGGCTATTCAGGCTACTCTGGTTATTCAGGCTATAGCAGTTTTTCTGGTTACTCTGGTATTTCTGGATATTCAGGTTTTAGTGGAATTAGCGGATATTCTGGATCAGGTGTTTCAGGTTACTCTGGCTCTGGAATCTCAGGATATAGTGGCTGGTCTGGTATATCAGGCTATAGCGGATATTCAGGAATTAGTGGATATTCTGGAACATCAGGTTTTAGTGGTTATAGCGGAATTTCTGGCTACTCAGGAATAAGCGGATACTCTGGTACAAGTGGCTATAGTGGTATTTCAGGTTACTCAGGCTTTAGCGGAATTTCTGGATATTCAGGAAAAAGTGGATATAGCGGAATAAGCGGATACTCTGGGATAAGTGGATATAGCGGATACTCTGGAATTTCAGGTTATAGCGGATCAGGCGTTTCTGGTTATAGCGGATTTTCTGGCATAAGCGGATACTCAGGTTTTTCTGGTATTTCTGGCTACTCAGGTTTTTCTGGTATTTCTGGATACTCAGGTTTTTCTGGTATTTCTGGCTACTCTGGTATTTCTGGTTATTCTGGTATTTCTGGCATTTCAGGTTATAGCGGAACATCTGGCTTTAGTGGATTTTCTGGAATCTCTGGATTTAGCGGTATTTCAGGCTTTAGTGGCTATTCAGGTATAAGTGGTTACTCAGGTATTAGTGGATACTCTGGAACATCAGGAACAAGCGGATATAGCGGTTTTAGTGGCATTTCTGGCTACTCAGGATCAGGTGTTTCTGGTTATTCTGGATATAGCGGATCAGGTTTATCTGGTTTTAGTGGATATAGCGGAATTTCTGGTTATTCTGGTGGTGTAGGTGCTGGCGGTTCTATTGGCTGGTATGGTGCTTTTTATGACACTACAGCAGCACAAACAGCATCAAGCACAACAACAGCTTATCAAGTTTTATGTGGCTCAACAGCGATTAGTAATGGAATTAATTTAGTTTCCAATGCTGTTACTTTTTCCAATACTGGAATTTACAACTATTCATTTAGTTTACAAGTATCAAATCCAAACAATTCTGTATCAACTGTAAGTGTTTGGTTTAGATTAAATGGTACAGATTTACCAGATTCAACAGGAACTTTTGCAGTACCACAACAACATTCAGGAACTAATGGTGTTTCTGTTGTTGGCTGGAATCAAATACTTAGTTTAAATGCTAGTGATTCCATTACTATGTATTGGCAGTCTGATGTTGCTGGAGTTCAACTTGTAACTCTCCCTGCTGGCACAAGTCCAACAGTACCAGTATCACCAGCAGTAGCAATTAATGTTGAGCAAATTGCTTATTCAACTTCTGGTTATAGTGGAAAATCAGGCTATTCAGGAATTTCTGGTTACTCTGGTATTTCAGGCTACTCTGGTCAATCTGGTTATTCTGGAAGTGGCATATCAGGTTACTCTGGATCAGGTGTTTCAGGCTACTCTGGATTTAGTGGTTATTCTGGATATAGCGGATCAAATGGCGCAACAGGTACAAGTGGCTTTTCTGGCTATTCTGGTTTTAGTGGAATTTCAGGTTACTCTGGATTTAGTGGTTATTCAGGTATATCTGGATATTCAGGATATAGCGGTATTTCTGGTTATAGTGGTATTAGTGGAATATCTGGTTACTCTGGAATCTCTGGATATAGCGGAATCTCAGGGTACTCTGGTAGATCAGGCTATAGTGGTATTTCTGGTTATAGTGGGTTTAGTGGTTATTCTGGTTATAGCGGATCAGGTTTATCTGGTTTTAGTGGATATAGCGGTATTTCTGGCTATAGTGGTATTTCAGGTTATAGCGGGATTTCTGGATATTCTGGAATTTCTGGTTATTCAGGTGCAACAATAGCTTTACCACAAGTAACTACTTATGCTTCTGGTAGTGGAACTTATACAACTCCAGCAAATACCAAATACCTAATTGTAGAAATGATTGGTGGTGGTGGTGGTGGTTCAGGTGGTGGAACTGGTTCATTTTCAACTGGTGGTGCTGGTGGTAGTACTACTTTTGGTTCTAATACTTGTATTGGCGGTGGTGGTGGTCCAGTCCCTTGGTCTGGAGTTGGTGGTTCAGGTGGTTCAATTTCTCTTGGAACAGGAACAAAATTAACTGCTGTTGCTGGTGGTTATGGTGGTGGTGCAGGATTTATAGCAGCAGGTCAACAAGGTCAAACAACTGTATGTGGCGGTAATGGTGGTAATGGTGCTTATGGTGGTGGTGGCGCAGGTGCTTCTTATGTGGGTGGGGCTGCTAGTGGTGCTGGAAATACTGGTGGTGGTGGTGGTGGCGGTGGTGGTGGAAATGATACAGCACAAATTTATACTGGTTGTGGTGGTGGTGCAGGTGGATTTATAAAAGTTTTAATTAGTTCCCCAAGTTCAACTTATTCTTATGCTGTTGGTGCTGGTGGATCAGGTGGTTCTGCTGGTTCAGGATCTAATGCTGCTGCTGGAAATTCAGGTGGAGCAGGTTATATTTCGGTAACTGCTTATTTTTAAGGAGAAATAATGCAAAGATATGCAATTATTGATGGTATAAATGTTGTCAATGTGATTAACTATGAAACACCGCCTGATCATCCATTGCCGGGATTAGATTCAAAATATATAGCTGTAGAATCTGACGTGGCTAGCCCCGGATATACCTATGTTAATAATATTTTCACTCCACCACAACCTTATCCTTCATGGATATTAGAAAATAATGTATGGATTCCACCAATTCCTGCACCAAATAATACACTTTGTATTTGGGATGAATTAACAAAATCATGGAAAATATATTAAATTTTGATATGATTTTAAAAAGATCAATGATGCGATCAAAAGGACAGAATGAAATACAGCATAGTAATACCTACTTACAATAATTGCGAAAAATACCTTAAACCCTGTATAGATTCAATTATCAAATACACCGAAATGACCGACATAGAGTTGGTCATTTCTGCCAATGGATGTACCGATAATACAGAAGCCTATTTAACATACTTGGCTTCTGCTATACCCAATTTAACAGTTGTATGGAATAAAGACCCTTTGGGATATTCTAAAGCTACTAATGAAGGCATCAAAGCAGCTACAACTGATAAAATTATTCTCTTAAATAATGACACAGTTCTGTTAGAACAGCCTAAAAATCAATGGTTAGAAATACTTGATAAACCTTTTGCAGATCCTGATTGCGGGATTTCTTGCATTATTAAAGGACATTCAGAACCAGCAAATCACTTTTTTGCAGTATTTTTTTGTGTAATGATTCATCAAAAAGTATTTGATAAGATTGGTTTGTTAAACGAAGAATATGGTGTTGGTGGTGGAGAAGATACTGAATTTTGTATAGAAACTGAAAAAGCTGGATTTAAAGTTATTGAAGTATTTGAAAAACTTTGGAACGGAGAACAATATACAGGTGGTTTTCCTATATATCATAAAGGTGAAGGAACAGTTCATGACCCAGAATTGGTTAAAAATTGGGAGCATATATTTCTTAAAAACTCTTTAAAGCTTGCTAAAAAATATAATTTTGATTGGTATCATTGGAGATTGGGAAATTACTATGAAAGGGCTGTATTCCTTCAGGGTGATGAAGTATTTCCTAGAGAAGTTACCAGATATAAATGGGCTAATGAAAACCTATTAGGAAAAAAAGTATTTGAATTGGGATGCTCTAGTGGCTATGGCACACAGTTTTTTCCTAAAGACATAGACTATACAGGTCTAGATTATGATCCTATTATTGTAGAAGTAGCACAAGAACAAAATTGGTTACCTAATGCTAAGTTTGTAAATGCTGATATTAATCAATATGAGTTAGATCAATACGATACTATCGTAGCTTTTGAAGTAATTGAACATTTAGATAACGGTTTAGAAGTAGTAGAAAAATTAAAAAATCATTGCAAAAGATTGTTAATAACAGTTCCTATGAATGAACCTGTTGGTTTTTGGGGACATCATCATAAAATTCATGGTTTAAATGAAAGTCATTTTCCCGGTTTTAAGTTTAATTACATCAATGAATTTGGACAAATTAAAGATCAACCAGATCCTTTGAATGAACATAATCATCTTAATTTAATGATTTGCCGGTGGACAAATGAGTAAAATTTTATGTTCTGTAGCTACAAGGGGGCGTTATCATACAACGCTCCCTTTGGTTTTAGAAGCCATTATTAATCAAACTAGATTGCCAGATAAGCTGGTAATTTTTGATGATAATGATGAACCTGAAGATATGAGGGTAAACCCTATATATCAACATTTTTTTCAGATTATGGACATAAAAGGTCTTAAATGGGAATGGCTATTTGCTGAAAAGAAAGGGCAACATCATATTCATCAAATGACTAACAAGATGGGTTATGAGTGGGTTTGGCGCGTTGATGATGATTGCATCCCAGAGCCAACAGTATTACAGAGTCTGTATAGCTACGCTGCTCAGATCCCTCAGCTAGGGGCTGTGGGTGGAGCTATCATCACAGGGCAGCCAATCAATGCTTCAAAGTCTACGGGTCTAATCGATAACATCGATTCAGAACCGAATATTCAATGGGACTTTATAAAAGGCGTAAAACAAGTTGAGCACCTGCATTGCTCATTTTTATACCGCGCTGGTGTCTGTGACTACAATCTAGGGTTATCCCGAGTAGCCCATAGAGAAGAAACACTTTTTACTTATGGATTACACCAAAAAGGCTATAAGCTACTAACCGTACCTTACGCAACTTCTTGGCATTTAAAGAACCCTCAAGGCGGTATTCGTGCTGAAAACAAAAAAGAAATGTATGACCATGACGAGTTTATTTTTAGGAATATTCTCCAATATCGTGATAAAACCATTGTGGTACTTAATGGCGGGCTTGGCGACCACATTGTATTTAGTCATGTATTGCCTTCAATCCCTCGCCCTGAAATTTTTACATGCTACCCTGAAGTGGTTCCCGGGCGACCAATAGCTGAAGCTCAACATCTTTTTGGCAGTATTGAGCCTTGGAATATCTACGCCAAAATGGATCAATGGAAGTGGACTGATAGTTTAGAAAATGCTTATAGAAAGCTCTACCTATGATCTTGATACATCCTTT
>Ga0208622_1000059_pt1 | contig 49361 bp, 35 predicted proteins | sample CryBogCBH12Jul09_FD_184621 | JGI IMG/M metagenome (GOLD analysis project Ga0208622, IMG submission 184621) | Freshwater microbial communities from Crystal Bog, Wisconsin, USA - CBH12Jul09 (SPAdes) | ecosystem: Environmental > Aquatic > Freshwater > Lake | place: Crystal Bog, Wisconsin, USA... | reverse complement strand
GTTAAATGGTACACGTCCTGCTGCTCAAGTTGCAGCAGACGTACTCAAATCGGCATACAGCGGTGTCAATGGAGACATGGTAGCAGTTAAGCTAACTATAGTAGGCGACCCTACTTTACTTAAACAAGACGATTGGTTGTACGTACCAAGTCCAACTAAGAGTACATCGTATAACTCTCGGATTAGTCAATTTGATTTTGTTAAAAAATATGGCCATCTGCGTATGGACAATGCTGAATTGGTTGTACAATTAATAATTAATACTCCAATTGATATTGACACTGACTATTATAATAACGGCTTAGCATTTCCTGCACCAAATACAATGACTAGTTTGTTTAGTGGCGCATATACAATTACAAGAGTAGAAAGCACATTTAATGCTGGTAAATTTGAGCAAGTGTTACACCTAGCCAGATATATCAATACTGACTATATAGAATTTTTCTCTTCTACTAAAGCTGCACAACGAGGAGCAGTTGGAAACGTACAAGACAAAGCTATTGCAGAAACAGGAACTAATGCTATTGTTGGTAACGGCACATCACAAACTGTAACTCCGGGAAGAACATAGGAAATCAATTAAATGGGTGAAAGTAATCAAAGCATACGTACAGGACCAGATCCGACGTCAGTTGTAAATGCTAAAAAATCTGGTAATGCTGCTAGCTCTGGGCCATTTGAAGCAATAGTAGTGGCACACGTGCCTGGCACTCGCATGGGCCAATTGGAAGTAACACTAGTAGACACCGGTGGCGCATTTCCCGATGATAAAAATCAACTTAAAGTAAGTTATGCTAGTCCGTTTTACGGAACTACATTTGGCACAGGTCAGCAAGCATTGCCAGACTCGTCGGCTACTAGCGGACAAAGTTATGGCATGTGGATGGTTCCGCCCGACATTGGCTGTAAAGTATTAGTAACTTTTATCAATGGTGATCGCAGTCGCGGTTACTGGTTTGCTTGTGTTTACGACAGCCCAAATCATCACATGGTTCCTGGTATGGGCCGCGATATTGGTGGTAGCTCTGATACACAGGTATCACCTTCGGTTGCTCCATTCTTAGGCAGTGACAGCGTAGTTCCTGTAACAGAATATAATACTAAAAATCCTGGATCATTTAGCTCTGATGGCTTAGTAAAATCCCCACGCTGGGCACACGATGTGCAAACATCAAAGCTAATTGTACAAGGCTTAGATAGAGATCCTATACGAGGTGCCATTAGTTCTAGTAGTATGCGTGAAACCCCAAGTAACGTATACGGTATTAGTACTCCGGGTCGCAAAGCAACTAACGCAGATCAAATTCCCGGACTTAAAGAAGGTGTTATATATCGTCAGGGCGGACATCAGTTTGTTATGGATGACGGTGCAGAAGATGGCACAGATCAATTAATTAGATTGCGTACCAGTAGCGGACATCAAATCTTAATGAACGATACAGAAAAGGTATTGTACATTGCCAGCGCCACAGGCGCACAATGGATGGAGTTTAGTCCAGACGGCACTATTAACGTATATGCTGCCGCAGGCATTAACATGCGTAGCTCGGGCGCCATTAACATGCACTCTGATGCTGGTATTAGTATGTGTGCACCAAATATTAGTATTACTGCATTTGGTTCTAAGAACAGTCCACTAGCGGCATTGAGCTTAAAGAGTACAGGCACTATCAGTGCTCAAGCATTGATGCAAATGTCGTTAAAGAGTAACATGACTCTTGGCCTAAGTTCAATGGGTGCTGTTAGTGTAACTGCTGGCGGATTATTAAATCTAAAAGCAATTGGTAAAGCAACATTGGCAAGCAAAGGAATAACCACAGTGGGATCTGGCGGATCGGTTGTAATACAAGGTCCTATGCTACAGTTAAACCCACTAGGACCAAGTCCATACCCAGATTTGCCAAGCATTATTATTCCTGTAATCCCACCTATACCTAAAGTATTACCAGACACACTATTTGTTAAAGGTAAAGGCTGGGTAGCTGGCGGTGATGTTATATTAACTACTTGTGGTGTAGTACCTGCACACGAGCCGTGGAAGCGAGCACAAGCATCAACAAGTTTAACAGCGGCATTAACAGGCTTGGGAGTAGGCATTGGCGGAGCAGTAATGGAAAGTTCCCCAGACACGTTCCAGGCTGCACTTGATGCAAACGCAGAAGCTGCTAAAGCAGCAACAGAAAGCATTTAATGACAACAGGAATACAGGCCGCTAGCGGAATAGCAATTGATAACCCATTACCAGTTAGCTGGCTGGGTCGCCCCGATGCGCCTACTATTCCTAGCGATTGGTCAAATGTTAATCAACTATCTGCAACAGAAGTTAGAAATTTACAAGCACAAATTGCGTATGATCTAAGTGGATGGGACTACAGTTTAGTCGGCACAGATAATCGGTTGGGCAGATATCAGTTTTCTACTAAGACACTAGAACGATATGGTTTACTTGCGGCTGGATCAAACGATCAATACGGAACAGCGTGTGTTAATTATCAAAGTTGTTGGCAACAAACCACACATCGAAAGAATACCACTTCGTTATCAAACTACTTGCATAATGTAACAAATTTGTCCGAGTTCATATCTAGTACAATCAGTCAAGAGCAGTTAGCTGATCAAATTATACATGATTTATACAATAACTTACTGGCTGTTGATGCAATACTACTAGAAGATACTGCTGACATAGTAGCTGGAATGATTTATGTAGGGTGGATATTAGGTCCAGGCACAAAGCCTAAGTATACACTATCCAGTGGGTCGGGCGCATACGCTTGGCGGTATTATAATGTAGGCAATGGCGCACAAGCATTTAACAGCGGGCGTTATGCAGTGACCATTTTAAGTCAATAAATACTAAACTATGACAACATATCGCGGATTTACTACCAAACAAAATGCTAAAAAGTATACCCTAACGGACTACGAATTAGCTAAACAAGACTTAATCAATTACTTCAATATCCGCAAAGGTCAGAAGCTAATGCAACCTACGTTTGGTACCATTATCTGGGATATGTTATTTGAGCCACTTAACGAAGATACTCAGCAGGCAATACAAGCAGATGTAACCAAAATTGTCAGCTATGATCCACGTCTTCGTGTTGGGCAAGTAGCAGTAACACAGCAAAACAATGGACTACTAATCCAAATCACATTAGGATACGTTTCGTCAGACCAGACCGAAACACTATCCCTAAACTTCGACGCAAACTCCAAGAAATTAACCGCTAATTAACTGACCATATAATTATACCTGATAAATACTTGATACAGGTAAATTAATATGGCCCAAAGCACACGTCAAACAAATCTTTTAGTACAACAGGACTGGACAAAGATCTACCAGACCTTCACTAACGCTGACTTCACTAGTTACGACTTTGAAACTCTGCGTAATAGTATGATTAATTATATTAAGACATACTATCCAGAAACGTTTAACGACTTCCTGGAATCTAGCGAATACATTGCATTAATTGACATGATCGCTTTCTTGGGTCAAAGCCTGGCATTCCGCACAGACTTAAATGCTCGCGAAAACTTCATTGATACAGCACAGCGCCGTGACAGTATTCTAAAGCTAGCACGTATGTTAGCCTACAATCCAGGACGTACAAATGCAGCGTCTGGCTTGCTAAAAATTGACAGCATTAAAACAACCGAAAACGTACTAGACAGTTCTGGTATTAATTTATCTAATGCAACAGTATATTGGAATGACATCACTAACGATAACTGGCTAGAACAATTTACTACTATCTTTAATGCGACTTTGGTATCCAGCGAGAGCTTTGGTAAGCCAGGCAATAGTCAAAAAATCAATGGTATTCAAACTGACGAATACACAGTTGCACTAAACACAAATACGTTACCAGTTGCGCCTTTCAATGTTAACATCCAAGGTAACCCTGTTTCGTTTGAAGCAGTAAGCGCAACTACAGTAAACCAATCATACATTTACGAAAACGACCCAACTAAGACAGGACAGTTTAATTTACTATACCGCATTGACAACAACGGCAACGGTAGCAATAATACTGGCTTCTTTGTATTTTTTAAACAGGGAAGTTTAAACACCACGCAGTTTACTATTAATAACAGTATTCCAAACAACTATGTAACAGTTGCAACTAACAACATTACTAATTCTGATCAGTGGCTGTATTCGTTAGATGTTTCTAACAATCCACAAACACTATGGAGTCAGGTTCCTGCACTCCCTGGTATCAATGTTATTTTTAATAACTTAACAGATAAGAATTTATATCAGATTAATACTCGTAACAATGACCAAGTTGATTTGGTGTTTGGTGACGGTTCTTTCTCTAATATTCCACAAGGAACATTTAACTTTTTATATCGTACTGGTAACGGTATTACCTACAGCATTACTCCAGACGATATGGCAAGTGTCAGCATTGGATTAACGTACATCAGCAAAAACAATACCGTTGAAACATTAACTGTTACAGCAAGTTTAAAATACACTATTACTAATGCTAATGCAGCACCTAGTTTAGATAGCATCAAATCTGCGGCTCCGCAACAGTACTATACACAAAATCGTATGATCACCGGCGAAGACTATAATATCTTCCCACAGACATCATTTACCAGCATCCAAAAAATTAAAGCAGTTAACCGTACAAGTTCCGGCGTTAGCTTATACTTAGATGCGATCGACCCAACAGGTAGCTACAGCTCTACAAACATTTTTGGTGATGACGGCGTAATCAGATCATCTACTAGTACCAAGCCAACGACGTTTGACTTCCTAACTACCAATGACATCTATAACGCAATTTACAATAAAGTAATTCCACTTATAGATTCTATAGAATTAAAAAATTTATATTATGCTAATGCAACAACTCGTTATGATAGTTTTGATTCTAACGTAACATTTAAGCAAACTAACTATTCTACTAGCACAAGTACCGGTTACTTAATGTGGAACAACAATACACAAGCTGTAGGCACTACAGTTAATGCTCCATTAAAGTATGTGGCCGCAAGCGCAAGTTTACAATTTTATGTACCGAGTAGCGAAACTACTATGTATGCAACAGTAACTAGCACAGCTGCCAATACAGTTGGTACCAGTGATACACATATTACATTTGGTACAGTTGTTCCTAATGGTGCTATCTTAACTGACGCTAGCTTAACTGGCGCCAACGCAATCATTCCACCTTACAAGACTACATTAACATCTGATGTAATCACTAGTTTAATTAATCAAATTAAAGCTAAGTCTACATTTGGTTTAACATACGATTGGGCAAACCAAGTATGGAAAACTCTATTAGATGGTGACAACGGTTGGGTATTAAAGTTTAGTTACGACCAAGGCCTGTATACAATCAACTATAAAACACAAACTTATACATTTGGTAGCTTACAAAATACTAAGTTTTACTTTGATCCAACAACACGAGTATATAATTCTGTAACAAGTACTAACGTAAATGATACTATTAAGATTTTAAAGATCAGCGGCAAGCCAGGAGATACAGGAACCCCAATGGATTCTGATGTAACATGGCAAATTTATAATACTGTTAATAGAGATGATGGTTACATTGATACATCCAATGTAATAGTTGGATCATCCACTGTACAAATGGTAGGTGTTCCGGATAATCCTGACTTGTATTCGTTAGTGGCCAATGGCCCTAGTCGCCCAGACTTGTACTTCCAATACAAGCACAATGTTCCAAGCCGTAGCCGTATTGATCCTACTCCGGTAAACATCATTGACTTATATGTATTAACAGCGGCATACACTAACAGTTACATCAATTGGTTACGAGATCTGACTGGAACTATCACACAGCCAAATCCTCCTACATCAAGTAGTTTAGAGATTGACTACAATACATTAACAAACTTTAAAGCAGTTAGTGATACGATTGTTTACAATCCTGCTAAATTTAAACCATTGTTTGGACAGAAAGCGGACCCATCAGTACAAGCACGTTTCCAAGTTATTAAGAATCCTGCTGCCGGTATAACCGACAACGAAGTTAAGACACAGGTTATCAGTGCAATTAACGCTTACTTTGATGTTAACAACTGGGACTTTGGTGATACATTTTATTTCTCAGAGTTAGCAGCATACCTGCATACAACATTAGCACCAAACATTTCCAGCGTATTGATCATACCAGCTGGCACAGGCGGCGACAATTTCTTTGGTAAGTATTTCCAAATTAATGCCGAACCGTGGGAGATCATTACATCAGCCGCAACAGTCAATGACGTTGACATAGTGTCAGCAGCAACAGCAGCTCAATTAAAAATTAGCGGAGTAACCTTTGGAAGCACACAATAATGGCATTAGTTAATACTATTAATTTTTTACCACAGGTATTTCAAACTTCAACGAACCAACGCTTCCTGGGGGCAACACTAGATCATTTAGCAACGGACTCTGTTAATCAGCCGGTTAATGGTTATATTGGTAAAACATTTACACCTACATATAAATTAACTGACAACTATGTACCTGACTTTACAAAACAGCGCCAGCATTACCAATTAGAACCTGGTGTTGTTGTTACTAACGGTAATAAAAACATTGAGTTTACAGCCGGATATATTGATCTATTAGACAGTATTGACTACTACGGTGGTAAAACACAAAACCATAATAGATTGTTTGCATCGGAGACGTATAACTACGATGGGCATTTTGATTACGACAAATTTGTAAACTATTACAATTACTATTGGCTACCCAATGGTCCCGATGCTGTAGCATTGACTACAAATGTTCCTTACTCTGCAGACTATACAGTAACAAGAAATACTGCTGTCGGTGGATACAATTTTACCGGTCGTGGCCTATTGCCAAATGCTCCACTAGCACTGGCACGTGGTGGCACATATACATTCCAACTCAATCAACCTGGCTTTAAATTTTGGATACAGACCGATCCAGGTACCGAAGGCATGGACCCAAATATTTCTACAGTAAGTACTCGCGACGTATATGGTGTTACAAACAACGGTGTGGACGTTGGAACTATAACTTTCCAAGTTCCAACAAATACTGCACAAGATTTTTATGTAGCGATGCCAATTGCATCAACAGTTAATGCCGCAGTAGACTTTAATTATGCTGACATACAAAACAGATTATTAAGTGATTTTTTAACAGAGTTTCCAGGCGGTTTAGACGGGATTAATACACAGTTACAAAGTAAAACTATTGTATTTGTTAATAACAATCAAGCAACAGCAACATGGACTACACCAGCAGTACCATCAGCATATACTAGTTTAGATCGTGCAAGTATCCGCCCGGGCGAAGTAATTGGAACTGCTGATCGCACATCTGTTTGGACTGTTAATTTAGTTTCTACTAACACTGGCGATTATATTATGCAACTTGCACCAAGTCTGCAAGTTATTAAACAAGAAAAAGTTTTCGTAGGGTCTGGCAGAACTTATGCTTCTAAAGAATTTTGGGTAAACAATAAACTACAATTTGCATTAGTGCCTCGCATTACTGCGGTCAGCGATTATCTGTATTATCAAGATGCCGCTAACCCAGACTTTGTTGGCAAAATTAAACTAGTTGACAATGCAACATCTACAATAGATGTAACCAATGACATCATTGGGCAGGCAGAGTATACTAGTCCCAATGGCTTGGTGTTTACCAATGGGTTAAAAGTTAAGTTTGATCATTTAGTAACACCAATTGATTATTATGGAACAGAATATACTGAAGCAAACAAATGGAACGATGCCGTTGTTGCTCTTGGCGCATCAGTTACAGCAAACAATTTGGCCTATGCTGGAACAACATTAGTAGGAGACTGGAATCCAATTACTTCTGTTGGTTACATTTATCGTAACGAATACTATGTTGAAGGTGTAGGCACAAGCATTACATTAATCCCGGTTGATGCTCTAATAGTTCCAGAAATTGGAAATATTACAGCAACTGATATAAACTCCACAGGCGGCCTTGACGTTAGAACCGCAGACATTGACATTGACCCAGACTACATTACTATTAATCGTGGTAGTGCAGATCGTAATCCTTGGACTAGATATAATCGTTGGTTCCATAAAGATGTTATTAACGCTACCGCGGTGTACAATAATAAAACAGCAGACTTTGGTCCAAACACCCCAGCTCGTCGACCAATCATTGAATTTGAAGCAAACCTGCAATTATTTGAGTATGGACGTCGTGCTAAAGATCCTATTACATTAATTTGGGGTATTGACAGCACAGACTTTGTTACTGACGCATTCAACGACTATGAAGGTTTTGCTAAACAAGCCGGACACTTTATTGTTGGTAGAGAATATGTAATTGAGGATCCTGGCACTAGTAATACATTAGATCTAAGCTACACAGATTGGTTAGCAATTGGTGCTACATCAAGACTGCGTGGAACAGTATTTACTGCAACTGGTGTAGGTTCTGGCACTGGAACTGCATGGATGCGCCTAAACGGCCGCCAATTACAGCATGACGATCGCGTTGTATTTGCAAACGATTACGACATTAGCATTAGAAATAAAATTTATCAAGTTAATATTGAAAAGTTCACAGGCGGCAATTTCTTACGTTTAGTCGAAACGGTTGACGATCCTATACTGCACGGCGAAAACATTTTAGTACTAGCAGGAACCAAATACTCAGTTAACAGTCCAAACACCGTTGGCGCTTATACATACAATATTACATCAGACGGTACAATAGTATGGGCCCTTTGCCAGGCAAAGCAACATATTAATCAGTCTCCAAAATTTGATTTGGTTGACGGAAACGGTTATCAATTTAGCAATGAAACAGTATATCCCGGTAACGATTTCCAGGGAACAGCATTCTTTGGCTATGCAACCGGAACCGGCAATAATGATGCGGTGTTAACAAATCTTAAATTAAAGTATCAAAACTTTAATAACATTGGTGATATTGTATTTGCAAATTACTATGATACAGATACATTTAAGTATATTGTAAATCAAAAAACAGTAACTAAAAATTGTAATACTGGCTATCTTATTAAAAATCAAGATTTTGAAACAGCCGTTAAATTAAATTCTTGGGTTAAAAATTTAGAAGAAACAGCACAGTACCAAATCTTTACTAAATTCTTTGACGGGTATGTAATTCCAGTTGATGGCGTACAGAAAGCCTATGTACAAGTAGACGTATTACCTGTAACAGAAACATTAATACCGCACACTAAAGTATATATTAATAACACTTTAGCAAAATCTGGAACAGACTATAACTTAGTTGCAGTTGGTGTTTACTATGCAATCGTATTAGAAACAATGCCGGCTGTTGGAGACAAAATTGACGTATTGGTTTATAGTAATACTGCTAGTAATCTTGGCTATTACGAAGTACCAAAGAATCTAGACTTAAATCCGTTAAACGAAAACTTTTCTAGTATTACACTAGGACAACTACGTACACACTACAATAAATTAATTGAAAATACAACAAATAGCCCAATTGGTGCAATTCCGTTGCAGGACAATTATTTAAAAGCACGTGGAGGTACACTAGTACAGCACACAAGCCCTGCAATTTATGCAATGACATTCTTAACTGATCCGTTGGTTAACTTTGTTAATGGCTTACAACTAGCTAAAAAAGAATACATTGCATTTAAAAATAAATTTTTAAGTTTGTGCTCAACACAAACAGGATTAGATTATAATAATCCAGCTGCTGGCGTAGATGCTATTTTACAAAATATTAATATTGTTAAAAATGGTAATTTTCCTTGGTACTACTCAGACATGGTTCCACAGGGTAGCCAGTTTGATACTATCACATATACAGTATTAAATGCTCGCCAGACTAAGTATGAAATTTCAAGTATTTTTGATAACACACAATTAAGTAATCGCGCGGTGTTAGTATACGTCAATGGTGTACAACAAACAGTTGGTGTAGACTTTACATTTAGTTTGGTAAGTCCATCTATTACATTTACTAATCAGTTTACCGCAGATGATGTTGCTAACGGTACAACAATTACCATTAGAGATTACTCCGATACAGATGGTAACTATATTCCAGAAACACCTAGTAAGTTAGGACTGTATCCTAAGTTTACTCCGCGCATCTATAGAGATAATACTTTCCAAACACCAATTGATGTTATACAAGGACATGACGGCTCTATTACTCCTGTGTTTGGGGACTTCCGCGACAACTACCTGTTGGAATTAGAAAAGCGTATTTACAATAACATTAAAGCAGATTACAGTAAAAATGAAATTAATCTATACAGTATTATCCCGGGACGTTTTAGAGATACTGGATATACTTCAGCAGAATATAACGAAATACTAAGCCAAGGCTTTTATGCTTGGTCTGGAAGTAACAATATAGATTATACATCAAATACTCAGTTTGATGTTAATAACTCTTGGACATGGAACTACAGTAAATTTAAAGATGTTGTTGATCAAAGCAATTTACAAGGTTCATGGCGTGCCATTTATAACTACTGGTTTGACACAGATACTCCAAACTTAACACCTTGGAAAATGTTAGGATTTAGTAGTGAGCCAACTTGGTGGGCCACACGTTACAGCACAGGTCCATACACCAGCGGTAATAAATTGCTCTGGGAAGATTTAGAAGCCGGATATATTTGGGCAGGTAGTGCATCATCTGCATATATTGATCCTCGCTTTGTTCGTCCAGGACTAACATCCTTTATCCCAGTTAACAGTTCTGGTGATCTATTGTCTCCGGATGCTATCCCATTGGTATCGCAATACGATCAAACTACTGCTGGCAATAATTTTGCAGCAGGAGAAATTGGACCGGCAGAATCTGCATGGCGTCGTAGTAGCGACTATCCGTTTAGTTTACAAATGGTTATTGCCCTATGCAAACCAGCAAAATATTTTAGTACTGCTGTTGATATTTCTCGCTTTACTAGAAATACAAGCACTAACCAGTATCTAACTAGCGGCAATCAAAAGATTACTCCGGGTGTATTGGCTGTTAATGGTGATGCTACATCCGGGACAGTACAACGCACCAGCGGATATATTAACTGGATCGGCGACTCTATTAAAAACGTTGGCATTGACCCAGTAGCTAAACTAACAGAATATTTTAGCAATTTAAATATACAATTAAATTACAAAGTTGGAGGTTTCACTGATAAAAACTTAATTACTGTGTTTGCTGAACAAACTAGTCCTGGCTCTACTAATGCATCAGTCGTTGTGCCAGACTCTAACTATAATATCTACTTGACTAAATCGGTTCCTGTGGGTAGCGCAGTATACAGCGCGGTAATCGTTGAAAAAACCAATACAGGGTATGCAGTATCTGGATACGACCCAACACATCCGTTCTTTACTATACTACCGAGTGTTGCTAATAACAACAATCAAGAAATTACATTAAACGGTACAACAGTTAAATTGTATCAAACAACCACAGGCGTAGAACAAGTAATACCTTACGGTACAGAATTTAGTAGTGTACAACAAGTAGCTGATTTCCTAATCAGTTACGAACGCCACTTAGTAGCACAAGGATTTACCTTTAATCAATTTGATCAAGATTTAAATCAAACACGCAACTGGACATTAAGTGTACAAGAATTAATTTATTGGCATCAGCAAGGATGGACTGCTGGTACTATTATTGTACTAAATCCAACTGCTACACAAATCGCTTTAAGTACAGTATCAAGCATTGTTGATGAAATTTCTAATTCGTTAACTGGTAGCAAAGTACTAGATCAAAACTTTATTCCAATCAAGAGTAATGGCTTTGACATTCTAAGAACTGAAAATGCTGTAGATGGTAACAAGTTCTTATTAAGAACATTAAATGGATCTACAGTTTGCTATGCAAGACTACATTTAGTACAACACGAACACACAATGATTTTTGACAACGTGTCTGAGTTTGGCGACATCTTATATGTTCCAAGCCAAGGTACTCGTCAAAGTCGTTTAAAACTTGCAGGTGCTAAGACTGGCGCATGGACAGGTGCATTAAGTGCTCCTGGCTACATTTATAACGATCCAACATTTGTATCATGGCAATCTGGTACTGACTACAAAACTGGTGATATTGTTGTTTACAATAATTTTTATTATACAGCGAGCCAAAATATTACAGCCAGCGCAACGTTCGATCCAACTAAGTGGACACAAGTTAACTTAGATGCAATTAAAACTGGATTGTTACCTAGCTTTGGCCAGCAGGCACAAACCTTTGATCGTATCTACGATATTGACAAGCCATTGGACAACGAACAGTTCCAAGCATACTCAGCTGGTTTAATTGGTTTCCGTCAACGTCAGTTCTTAACAGACTTGGGCATTAGTATTCCGACACAAACTAAGTTTTATCAAGGCTACATTAAAGAAAAAGGTAGCGTTAACTCTATTAATGCGTTGACTAAAGCTAATTTCAATAACGTTAACGGTAACGTCAGCATCTATGAAGAATGGGCATTTAAAGTTGGCTCATATGGCGGCATAGATACAAACACCTACAAAGAATTTATTTTAGATCAGGGCGTGTTTACCACAAACCCTGTAGCATTTACGTTAACTGATACATATAGCAACGCACTTCCTATTGTTAATTTAACATTGTCAAATGTTTATAATGCAAGTAATATTTCTAGTACTAGCACAAGCCTATACAGTAATCGCACCAGCGACGCTTATATGTCAGACTTGCCTACTGCCGGTTATGTAAACTTAAATGATGTTGATTACACAATTTTTGATATTAACACGTTCAATACATCAATTGATGTTGGCGCCGGCAATAAAATTTGGGTAGCTAAGGACTCGACAGCACAGTGGAACATATTCCGTGTAACTGAAACAAATCTATACGCAACAGATTTAATTTACACGCTTGACTCCTATGCACAAATTAAGTTTAACAATGCACATTCATTTAAAAAGAACGATTCGCTAGTATTAAAAGGATTTGATTCTAGATTTGATGGCATTTACGAAGTTGTTGATATTGCTAATGCAACAGCAATAACAGTAACAATTACTCATAACATCAAAGATTTAATTAGAGCAGGCGTGATCGGTTCCACAGGACAAGTGTACGCACTTAAATCTGCTAAAACAGATTATGTAACAGATATTCCTAACATAACACCGCCAAACGGTTGGTTGGAAAATGATCGTGTTTGGGTAAACAATGCTACAGCCAGTTATGGTTGGGGTGTTTACACATTTAATAAGCCTTGGGTTAGCACTAACTCAGCAAACGTATCTGCTAACGTAGCCACTGCTGGTGACTATTTTGGTAGTGCAGTACGTGTTAGCTCAACAGGACAGTATTACTATGTTGGTAACCCTGGACGTAAACAAGTACAAGTATTTTCTAATACTGCCACTGCTGGAGTTACGCTATCAAATACTTTTGCAAATTTTGGATCAGTAATTGAAAGCCAGGGTAATATTGTAGCGATTGGTTCACAGAATTTAGTACACGTGTTTAATCACAACAACGGTGTGCTTACCCCTGTAGCTAATATTTCTTTCCCTGGTGTAACTAGTATTAGTATGACATCAGGTGGCAATATATTTGTTGGTGGCAATAATACAGTTAGTTTGTATAAGACAACAAATTATTCTACATACACACTATCAAGCACAACATCCAATACTGGCGCTTTTGGTACCAGCATCAAGGTCACACCAGACGGTTCTAAATTGTTTGTTGGCGCCCCAATTGGAGCAGGCTATGTTAATTACTATACAGTATCTAACGGTGTAATTTCATCTACGCCAAAATTAATTGTAAGTAGCTACACCAGTGGCGTTAATAACTTTGGTACAAGCCTAGACACAGATAGCACCGGTCAAAACTTGTTCATTGGTAGCCCAGGATCTACATTCTCTGGATTACAAAATGGATTAGTAGAACGTTATGTATTAACTGGTAGCACATACACACACCAAGCAAACATTACTCATCCGCACAACGAAACTGGCGCATTTGGTAAGACTATTAGTGTAAGTGCAGATGCTCGAGTATTAGCAGTATACGGACAAGGTAGTGCTGCAGAAGAAACTACAACATTTGACAGCGGCACATTTATGTTAGATGCTGGATCAACATGGTTTATTGACTCTATAGCAAACAGTGGTTCTGTTTATATGTTTGAGCCACTAGTTAAACAGTCTGATTCTGCAGATCTTGGAATTTACGCATTTGTACAAGAACTTGAAACTGGCCCACATATTGAAGTACATGCCGGCGATCAGTTTGGTGCTGTAATTGATGCAACAAGAAACGTAGTGTTAGTTGGTAGCCCTGGCTACAACGCCAACAGCGGAGAAGCATACGCATTTAATAATAGCATACAAGATATAGCATGGAATTTGACAAGACAGCAACAACCTAACGTTGATGTAGAAAGCATTAGCCGTACATTTATCTACAACAAGTCTAACAATAATATGTTGGCCGCCCTAGATTATGTTGACCCAATTAAAGGCAAAGTGTTAAATGTTGCCGGGCAAGACATTGACTATCAGCGTGTTAGCGATCCTGCTATGTATAATCAAGGTACAGGTTCTGTGTATACAGACTTACATTGGGGTCCAGCACAAGTTGGTCACATCTGGTGGAACCTTGACACAGTACGCTTTGTGGACTATGAACAAGACGACTTAAATTACAGACTAACTAATTGGGGCAAACAATTCCCAGGAAGCAGTATTGATGTTTATGAGTGGGTAGAAAGCCCAGTATTGCCAAGCGAGTTTGTTGCCAAAGTTGGAGCAGGTACACCGTTACATCAAGATGATTCTGCGTATAGCACATACGGTTACGTAGACCAAAGTGGCAATGTAAAATTGAAATACTATTTCTGGGTAAGTAACAGAGATCAAGTTAGTGCTAGTGCTAATAAGAATAATAGTGTAATTAGTATTACCAGCATGATTGAAAATCCGCAAGCACAAGGCATACCATATGTTTCAATCCTACGCGATGATACTGTATCCTTACACAATGTTAATAATTTATTAGTTGGACAAAGTAGTGTTCTTCAACTTGGTCAACAAACACCTAATACAAGTCTAGTACACAGCGAATATGCATTAGTACAAGAAGGCAATCCAAGTAGTCAAATACCTACAGCTATATTAAGTAAATTAATTGATAGCTTGTCTGGTTTAATTGTTAACGACTACTACACTTCTACAGATTTTGTTAAAGTAACATACCCCGTACCAGACCCAACTTTACCAATGAGCCAACGGTATGGTATCAATGCAGATCCATTGCAACGTCAAACTATGATTATGGATCGCTCATTGGCATTAACTAACTATTTTGATATTGTAAATGCTAAGTTAATAACATATCCTGTCGTTAGTCGCAAAGTATTAACTACATTAAACAGCGAGCAAGCTGCTCCTAGTTTAGCATCCGGAAAATACGATTTCCCTGTAGACACGTATGATAAACTAGCCTATGTTAACGCCAGTAGCATGACTGCTGGTACAACTAAGATTTTGGTCAAGACCGACAGCACAAATTCTGGCAAATGGGCAATTTATCAATTTGCCGGTGTTAATTCTGCAGGTGAAAATACGTATAACCTAGTAGAATTGCAAAGCTACAAAACAAATCTATATTGGAAATATGCAGATTGGTACGATAGCTCTTTTGACCCAACTACTACAATTAATATCTCTGTACAAACTGCACTTGATTTAGGCAAGCTAGTGCTAACACCAAACACCTATATTAAGGTTATGGACACCGGCGCTGGCAAATTTGCAATATACTATGTTGACAATTTATCTACTCTTAATTTAGTGGGAATTGAAAGCGGCACAGTACAAATCTTATCAGGTACACCCGGATCTATTATATCAGCTGGATTGTTTATTTCTGGAGTAGAATATATTATTACAGATCTTGGTAATACAACACAACTACAATGGAATGACATTGCAGGTACTACTGGTGTTACTTATCAAGTAGGCGATCTAATTACCGCAACTAATGCAGGCACCGGTACTGGTACAGCTAAGAGTATTATTGATATTCCGGGTAGAGAGCTACGTCAAATTTTAACGTCAATGCAAAATGAAGTTTTCATTGATGACTTAGCAATGGACTACAACGATGTATTCTTTACTATGGTTAAGTATATCTTAACAGAACAAAAGAATATTGATTGGGTATTTAAAACCAGCTTCATTAGCGCACTACAAAACATTCGTAAGTTAGAGCATTTCCCAAGCTACATTCCGGATAACCAAAGCTTCTACTTAGACTACATCAATGAAGTTAAACCTTATCGTACAGTAGTTCGTGAGTTTATTATTGACTATCAAAAGAACGATACCTTTGGTGGCGACATCACAGACTTTGATTTACCTAGTTACTGGGATTCTGCACTAGGAGTATATCGTAGTCCAAATGGTGAACAACCATACGATGCTGCATTGTTAAACAGCACCTTGTATGAAAATTGGAAAAACAATTACACTTACAAGATCGTTGACTTCAGAATTGAGAATCCAGGAAAAGGATATGTAACTCCACCAGATGTTATTATTACTGGCGGCGGCGGTACAGGTGCTAATGCTATTGCACATATCTTTAGTAGCAACGGTGCATTGTCAAGCATTGAAGTTATTTCTTCGGGTTCTAATTACACATCAACTCCAACCATTACAATCAATGGTGCAAGTACAACTGGCGCTAAAGTTCGTGCGGTATTACGCAATGTATGGACTAAATCTAATGTTTCGTTAGATGGTTTCCACGGACACAATGTTATTCGTAGCGTTAAGACTACTGTTAAATTTGACCGTGTTACTTATACTGGACACAATGCCAATATTTCTGCAAACACAGGATTGGCAAGCAACAATATATTCCAGCAGTGGTCTGATGTATATGAGGGACAAGTCATTGCGGCAAATACCATTATTAATCTTGACAATACATTGTACAAATTGGCTAATGCTGCTGCAAACGTATACACCAATTATACTGCAACCAATTTAGTATTCCCGCCATTGGCTAACTTAACTGTAGTTAACCCTGCAGAGTTTACAAATGCAAACGATCGTATTGTTGCATTCAATGGTAACATTGACTTTAGTCTACTAGATGATGGCGATGTCTATCCTGGTGTAACAATTGATAGCAATACATATACTAAATTTACACCAAATCTAATCGTTGCTGTTGATAGTTTGATTAGCCACAACGGAACAGTTTATCTAACAACAGGCAACGTATACTCATCTGGCTCTAGTGCAAACGTAGCGTTTGCACCATTGTTAGCTAACATCAATACATCACGTGCTATAATTGAGTATGCCGACGTTAACTCTACACGCTATATTGGTAACAAAGCAGATAGTATTATTTCTAGTGCATACACCGATACTTCATTGGGAATCAGATCAACTGACATTAACATTGATGGTGGTGCATACGTAGATACCTACAGTAGTCATGCTCCAGAGGAAATGATTCCTGGTCGTATGTTTGACACACTAGATATGCGAGTATTTGAAAGCGATTATGCGTTTAGAAATTTCTATTCTAATCTAAGCCAAGGCAACGTAACCTCTCATAGAATTAGCAATGCCGCAACCACAACATTAACTTCTGATTTCTTTATTACGGATGAGTTTATGTATGTTGCTGATGCAACAGTTCTTCCGTCTCCAGATTTAACATACGTGCATCCTGGTGTAGTATTTGTTAATGGTGAAAAAATTACCTATTGGAGAAACTTTTCACACGAAACAGTTAAGCCGTGGATTGCTAGCAATGCCTACATTGGCAATAGTGAGCTAACCTCATTTAACGGTAATATCTATCTAACTACTGGAAATGTATTTGCTCCAAACATTGCATGGATTCCTAATACAGCATACGCTATTAATTCTAACGTATACTACAATGGTAATAGTTACATAACAAACGGTAATGTTGCAGCACCACACTTCAGCGATATTATTGGTAATGTTACTTTCTTGTATAGCGGAAACAATTCTGGATTTAACAGCATTAAGGCAAATGTTAAGTTAATTGGTACTAATACAAATATTCTTGGACAATTACGTCGCGGAGTAGATGGCACAGCACCAAATAATTTAACTATTCACCCATGGACAACTAATACAGCAAGACCTGTCGGCACATATATTTCATACCAAGGTAACACATATATTAGCACAGGCAATGTATATGCATGGAACACACAATGGCAATCAAATCTAGTTGTAAACACAGGATCTTATATCTATCACGTTGGCAATGTTTATCAAACAACAGGAAATGTATACAGCCAGTCATTTAGTGACATACAATCTAATGTAACTTACATCAGAGCTGGAACAGATTCTGGATTTGTTAGCATTAGTTCTAATTTAAGTTATGTATTTGCTGGTACAAGCGGCCTGCGTCATTTGGCTAACACTCGTGTAGTTGATGCAAGTATAGATCAACATATTACTGGTACAGACACATATTTTGCCAATATTGGTACTAGCCCTGTAACATTAACAGTTACAGCAAACGTATCATGGAAATTACGTGCCAATGCTAATATTGTTGCAAATATTGGAGACTATATTACATCGGGGTCAGCAAATGCAAGAGTACTAAGTGGTGTTACAACATGTGACTTAGCCAATATTGCAGTTATAAATGTTACAGGTAATATTGCAACAACCACTGGTTCTACTATCAGTGTCAACGGAGTTGATACTGGCGCTAATATATTCTACGCAACTGTACTTGGTACAGTACAAGCTAATGGAAATGTAGTACTTTCGTCTACAACGAATTTTGAACAACAACAATATATAGTGACACAAAGTAATGTATGGACATCTAATATCACTGCTACCATTACTACTAGCAACACAATTCAAGCAATGTTCTTGAAAGCTCAACCTGGATATACACCATGATAAATACTGATAACAAACAAAATTTAGAGGAAAACGCAGTGGAAAATACACAAAAACAACAACCAGATGAGAATTCTGGAGTTTATCTAAGAGGACATATTAAGATCTTTGATCCAGAATCTGGCGAAGTTTACATTGATAAGTCTAATGCTATCCACTACGAGAATTTTAGTTATGCACTAGCTCGTACAGTAGCTAATAAAAATGCCAGCGAAGGCAGTTTTATTTACGAAATGACATTTGGTAACGGCGGTACTAGCGTAGACCCAACTGGCATTATCACATACTTGCCTACTAACACAACAGGCTTAAACAGTAACTTATATAATCCTACATACTCTAAAATTGTTGACGATACTAGTATTGCTAACTTAGACCCTGTTAATAACAAAATGACTGTAACCCATATTCCTGGTACAATTTATACAGACATTTTAGTTAGTTGCTTATTGGACTACGGCGAGCCTTCTGGTCAATCGTATTCTGACAACAGCCAAAATTTAAACAGCGAATACGTGTTTGACGAACTAGGCCTATGCGGTCGCTCATTGGATGGAACAAGTGGTTTAACTTCAACGGGTTTATTGTTAACTCACGTTGTGTTCCACCCTGTACAAAAATCATTAAACCGTTTAATTCAAATCGACTATACTGTGCGTATTCAAACATTGACTAATTTAAGTTCGATCGGATAACACTATGTCAAGTTATATTATTAATAACACCAACGGTGATGTACTAACAACAATAATACCAGGTACAACAAACGACAATTACGGTTTAACTTTAATTGGACAAAACTTTACCAGCGGTGATAACAGATCTTGGGGCGAAATACAAAACGAAAACTTTGTACGCCTACTAGAGAATTTTGCCAGCGCACAAGAACCTGGCGTAAGTGCTAATAGCGGGTTTCTTGCAGTACCTGGGCAACTATGGTGGGATTCTGGCAATCAGCGTTTAATGATTTACAACGGAACAGATTTCATTCCTGCAAGTGAGCAAACTGCATCTCCCTCTGCTCCTACAGTTTATAAAACAGGTGACCAATGGTTTGATACAATTAACCAACAGTTTAAAATCTACAATGGAACAGCATGGGAAATTATTGGCCCAGGATATACCGCAGGACAAGGTAAAAGCGGTTCAGTGGTTGAAACTATTGTTGATACAACTGGCAATAGTCACACAGTAGTTAATACATACACTAATAATCATCTTGTATCTATTACTAGTTATGATACCCCATTTACTCCTAATGTATCACTGTTCCCAAGCGCAACTGCCTTCTCTACAGTTCAACCCGGTGTTAACTTAGCAGGCAATGTACAATTAAACGGCACAACAACTAATAGTGTTACTGTTGGCGGCGTATACGCTAACGCTATAGCACGTTCTGACATTAGCACCACATTTGCAAGTGATGTTTCTGTTATAGGTAATGTTATTTTAACTAACGCTAATATTTCGTTTGGTAACAAATCTTTAGTATTACAAAATAAAGCATTAGATGGCGGATTCCAGTTTTATGTAAACACTACCTTAGCTGGTAATATTTCTCCATTATCGGTTAGTGGTACAACGGGCCTGGCCACAGTATACGGTAACCCGACTACTAACTTAGGCATAGCCACAAAAGGGTATGTTGATGGTGTTGAAACTAGAGCAAATGTTAACCTGGCAGCAAATGTAGCGACCTTAACGTCGGCATTAAATGCAGTTAGCGCAACATTGGCATCAAACATTGCAACTGTTGAACTTGAGCTATCAACTAGTATAACTTCTGCAGAGAATACTCTTAATTCTGCAATTGATACGTTAGCAGTATCAGTTAATAACCAACTTGCAACAATGGTATCAAACATAAGCACACAGCAAGGATCTATTAATACTATTAATGGTCAGTTGCCGTCACTTGCTTCAATTAGTAGTCCAACCTTTACTGGCACGCCAAGTGCACCAACTCCAGCATTACACGATAATAGCACAACTCTAGCAACAACAGAATACGTAGATAGAGAAGCAACTGCATTAATAAATGACTACACTAATAAAGTAGCAATAGAAGTAACCAATCGTAATAATGCAATTAGCTCAGCAGTATCTACTCTAGCACCAATTGATGCTCCGTCCTTTACAGGCGTGGCAACCGCAGCTACACCGTCTGCGGGCGATAACAGTACTAGAATTGCTACAACAGGTTTTGTCACACAAGCAATTACAGCTCAAAAATTTAACTATACTGTTTCTAGTGGGCCACCGAGTGGCGGTAACGATGGCGACTTTTGGTTCCAGGTAGGATAACAGATGGCCGTATTTTATCCATCAACTTGGGCTACATATAATAGTTTTTTAAACGCATATGGAGTTTGGCCTAATTCGGATTTAGTAGATCCTACTAACCAGTGGATAACAATAACCTATTACGTGAACATTGCATCTGCAGATACATATACATTAAGATGCTCTGGGGATAATCATGTTGTAGTAAAAATAAACGGAGAAACAATTGGTAGTAACGATGATTGGTCATATTACAATGATTATACTACTAGTCTATCCCCGGGTGCTATTACAATTGATGTACTAGGGCTCAACGACGGTGACCCAGCATATGGAAATCCGGGTAGTGTAGCTGCTGCACTTTATACTAGTGCTGGTACTATGATTTGGAATACTCGTGTAAATTCTGTACCACCCCCACCCCCACCTGCTGTTCCAATTACATCGCCGAGAACCAATGGTATGTATGTTAAACGTAGTGGGGTCTGGACAGAAGTTGTAAATCCAACTGTGAATCAAAGTGGATCTTGGAATAATGTTACCAAGGGATTCGTTAAACGCGATGGAGTATGGAAGAAGTTTTTTCCGGATTCCGGGTCAATTACATTTAGTTCGCCGGGCTCATATGGGTGGATAGTACCGCCGGGTGTGCATAGCATATTAATCGATGCAGCAGCCGGAGGCGGCGGTGGCGGCGGTTCCAATGAAGTAGAAGCCGGAGGCGGAGGCGGAGGCGGTGGCTCCGGCGGATTTACGCAAGGACAAGCATTAACTGTTACCCCAGGCGAAACTGTACAAATAAGTGTAGGAAATGGAGGCTCTGGAGCCCCATTTGTAGGAAGAACATATGGCGCCCCGGGAGGTTCTAGTGGCGGAGATACTGTTATTTCTGGATCACACGGATCTATTTTATTAACCGGCGGTGGCGGCGGTGGTGGCGGATATACCAATGGTGGCGGTAGTGGCGGAGCTCCGGGCGGCCCTACAGGTAACCCCGGAAACCCCGGCTCATCAAACGGTGGCGAAAGCGATCAATATGGCGGAGCAGGAGGAAGCACACCGTTTGGACAGGGAGGTCAAACTCCCCCACTTAATAATGCTAATGGTAACCCTGGGCAAGGCCCAGGTGCGGGTGGATCAGGTGCAAGTGCATGGAATTACCACGGCCCATTAAACTGGTCAGGTGGCGCTGGTGCAACCGGCGTAGTAACAATTAATTGGTAATTTTAGATAAGTATACTATAAAGAGAACGTAATATGTCATATACAATAACATCAAGGGACGGTAGTGTATCGATTCCAATTCTAGACGGAACTATAGATAATACCACTAGTATAAGCCTCCCTGGCCCTAATTACGTGGGTTACGGCGATGCATTAAATGAAAATTTAATACATTTACTAGAGAATTTCGCTCATACTGTACAACCCCCTAATAGATTATTACAGGGTCAGCTTTGGTTTGACAAAAGCACACAAACACTTAAAGTTTACACAGGAACTTCGGGTTGGCAACCAGTATCTGGTATTACAAATTCTACACTACAGCCCGGCGTCGATACTGTAGCAGTTCCTAAAGTTGGAGATTTTTGGTATAAACAGACTACTGGACAACTGTATATCTACGACACATATGGCGCAGATGGATTTAAATTAATAGGCCCAACATATACATCGGGACAAGGCATCAGCGGTGCTATTCCTGTTAGTTTAACAGATGGTTCTACCAACATACACAACGTTCTTAAATTACAATACGGCGATACAACGTATGCTACTATTAGTGGATCGCAATTTAACCCTGTTGGATTTGAAAGCGGGTTTCCAACAATTTATGCCGGTATTACATTTAATAATTCTATAGCTAACCCGGTAATTAATGCCAGCATAATTGGATCTGTAACAGGATCTGTAACAGGAGACCTAACTGGTAACGTTAATGCTACTACACTACGCGGAACATTAACTGGTAACGTAGTCGGTAACGTAACCGGAAACGTTGTTGCTACAACATTAGTTGGCACCTTAACAGGTAATGTTACATCAACAAATGGCGCCATTGTTAATCTTACTACAGCCAATGCTCAAATCACTGGCGGAAGTATAACAGGTATAACAAACTTAACAACAACTACAGCGTTAGCAACCAACTTTAGTTCTGGTAATGCTGTAATCACTGGTGGATCTATCACTGGTATTTCATTATCTACTGCTAGCAGTTTACAAACTACTAACTTTAGTTCTGGTAACGCACTAATTACAGGCGGCTCGTTGACAGGAATATCAGCAATATCAGCAACCTCTGCAACATTGTTGGGATTAACTTCAACAACTGCACAGGCAACCAACTTTAGTTCTGGTAATGCTGTAATCACCGGCGGATCTCTTGCCGGTATAGCTACAATAAATGCTAGTACTGTACAAGCTACTAACTTTAGTTCTGGTAATGCTGTAATCACCGGCGGATCAGCAACAGGTTTAGCAACACTAACAGCCACAACAGCACAGGTAAGCAATTTAGTTACAAGCAACGCATTGGTAACTGGTGGTAACATATCAAATACCGTTGGCGTAAACAATACTTTAACTAATCCAAGTTTAGTAAATGCTACAGCAACTACTAAAGCGTTAACTGATAAGTCTACAACAGTGGCAACTACTGCATTTGTACACTCGGTTATCCCAACTGGTGCAATTATTATGTGGGGCGGACTAGCATCTGCTATCCCTGCAGGATGGCAATTATGCGATGGATCTGGCGGAACACCAGATTTACGCGGGCAATTTATTGTTGGTGCAAGTGCTACTGGCGGTTATGCAGTAGGAGCAACAGGCGGTGCAAACTCTGTAACAATTGACAGCACAATGATTCCATCTCATGCACATACACAAACTGGAACATTTAGTACAACAGCAGGCGGGCAACATAATCACTCAGCATCAGTATACGATCCTGGGCACTCACACACAATTGGATACCGTGCAGCAGGCGGCTGGACAGGCCCATGGTACGAAATGAACTACGATGACAGCCAAAAAAGCACGTCAACTAGCTTAACAGGGATTTCTGTAAGTATTGCAGATTCCACAACACACGCCCATAGCGTAACAATATCGGGTAGTACAACCAGTACAGGCGGCGGACAGCCACACGAAAATCGCCCACCTTTTTATGCTTTATGTTATATACAAAAGACAAGCTAAAAAGTGGATAAATATATAGAATACATAAAGAGTTAACATGGCCAATTATCAACTTAAAAAACGAAACGGTGACCCAATACCATCAAGCGGTACTGGATTATCACCTACTGTAATTGATAGTACGTCTACAGACTTAAATTTAATCGGTCAAAACACACCCGACTACGGTACTGCGTTAAACGAAAACTTTATTAGATTACTAGAAAATTTTTCTGGAAGTACCCCGACTAATTATCCGTTAGTTGGACAGTTGTGGTGGGACTCTTCAAACAATATTTTACGTACATATACTGGTACAGTAACTGGCGGACAAGATTTCCCAGGTTGGAAAATTAATACAGGTGCAACAGTTAGCACACTAAATGCCCCTCCGGGAGATACTAGTTCCAAGGGAGGTGACTTATGGTTTGTATCAGACACTAATGCACTTAAAGTATGGACAGGAAATCCAACAAGCGGTGACGGAGATGGTTGGAAAACAATTGGTGCGTTGCCACCAGAGTTCGCCGGTACAGTTATTACATCAACTAAGATATACGATACATCAGGTGGTGGACACCAAGTATTGCAAGTTAAAGTTAATAACACCGTTGGTGCAATGTTCTCCGGCGATTTACCATTTACAACAACTCAGATTACTGGCTTTTCTTTAGTTAAGCCAGGTCTTAATTTTAATGCTTCTCCATCAGTTAATTGGAAAATTGGAACACAAGAACAAGCTGCACTAGGCGGCACGATTGTAGAACGTACTAGTGATGGTTCTATCAATGCAACAAATCTTAATGCTACAGCCGTTAATACCTCAGGTACCATAACAGCTGGTAGCTTTGTTGGAACACTAAGTGGTAACGTAGCTGGTTACATATCTGCCCCGGGCATTACTGCTGGTACAATAAGTGTAACTAATGGTATTTCTGCAAGTACAGTTACTACAACTGGCGGATTCAACGGAACTATTAACACACCAAGTCAGCCTAACATTACTGGCCTAGGCAACGTTGTTAATTTACAAACTAACGGCACAACAACATTTACTGGAACAACCAATTTAGTTGGCACAGGTACGTTAAACGGTTTACCTCTTGCTACATTATCAAGTGGCGTCGTACCGCCAGCACTTGGAGGTACAGGTGTTAATAATGGCTCGTATACACTAACTATAACAGGTACCTCGTTTATTAACCAAAACGTCGCTATTAACTCTAGCCCAACATTGCGCGGTACAAACTTTAACAATATACCAAATAGTGCATTGATTAATCAGGGCATTACAATTGGTAGTACATTTGTTCCACTTGGCAGTACCTATAATCCAGGTTCAACGGTTTCTGGTCTTAGTGGCACAGCAAACCAAGTTATTGTTAGTGGTGCCACTGGCTCAGTAACATTAAGTTTACCGCAAAGCATTGCAACTACATCAGCAGTAACATTTGGTAGTATGAATATTGGTAGTGCTAGTGGCGCAACTACTGGACAAATTCGTGCATCAGATAACGTTATTGCATTTGCATCATCTGACATTAAGTTTAAAGAAAATGTTCGCCCTATTCCAAATGCACTAGCAACAGTATTAGCAATTGGTGGCGATCTATTTGATTGGACTGATGCCTATGTTGAGTCTAAAGGCGGGGTTGATGGCTACTTTGTACAAAAAGCAGATTTTGGGGTAATAGCACAAAAAGTTAAAGCTAGCTTCCCATTAGCAAGTCGTACTCGTGAGGACGGTAGCCTAGCGGTTGACTATGCCAAGCTAAGTGCGTTAGCATTTGCTGCTATTGCAGAATTGAGCGAAGAAATCAAAGAGCTCAAAGCAAAACTAAGATAAATATCTTACTACTAGGAATAAAGAAACATGGGATACTCACAAGGCGGTATAATTTCAGCCGCAGATTACAATAGTTTTATTAATGGATCAAATCAGTTAAACACAGTTTGGAACGTTGGTACAGGTAATGCAGGCTATGGCCAAACAGCAATACCTACAGTTAGCCAATCCGGATTAGTTACTGCTGCTCAGTGGTCTCAGTTAATTGGAACTTTAAACAGCGTAATAACACACCAAAGTGGTTCTGGCTCTGGTATTAGTTCTTCTATTGTATCTGGAAATCAAATTAACTATTTAAGTACATTAGCTACAAACGTTAATACCGCATATAATAACCGTGTGAACTTTGCAACGCAGGGTTCGACTACCACAGGTACTACAGTTAGTCCGAATTTTACATGCTCTAATACAACAGCTGCTCAAACATTTACAGCGACACGCACGGCTACATTTGCTAGTGCAGATGCTGCACGTTATTTCTTTAATTGCGGCGGACAATTAAACTTTGTTTGCGGTACAGCAACAAACGGTGGCGCAACAACTCGCGGTAGCGATTTATGCACACTAGTAAATACAAACTTTGTTAGTTATCCTGCTTTCCGTCAAGGATCGGGCGGTGGACGCAGCGGTACTGGTGGTACTGCAACAGTTAACATAACTAACGTTGGATATTATCAATTAACTACCGGTGCTCAAACTTTAACAAAACTTACAAGTACAACAAGCCCGTACACAGGCGACTATATCCAATTAACAGTACAGTCAAATGGCACAATCGGCGCCAATGGCGACAAAGGTACTGTAATCACATTTGTATTAACATTATACTCTGACACACAATCAACTTATTCTGCTCCTCCGGCATGGGGTGGTGTTGGTACAGCACCAACGGTTAATACTACAACAGAAGATAGTATTAACATTACAGTTCCACACCGCATTGATGTAGTTTATCCGGAATCAACTAACTTAACTTCAAGTTGGGGCACAGTAACAGTAGCTTAATACTCAGTTAGGTTGACCTAAGGGGTGTAGTATAGTATAATAACTATCTACACCTTTTATTTTATAATGAGCGAACTCGAAAAACTTACAACCGAAATCAAACGGGCAACCGATTATCAAGTTAATAAAACCATTTTGCGTGAAAAAATCCAAACAGATCTTCACGTCCCATACAATGGCGGATTGTTTAAAGTTACTCCGGAAATGATCATGTTTGCTAATTTGCAAACATTAAATGAAAATTTTTATTTAGAAGATGTGTATCACAACCCAATACATATCGTGAACCCTATAGAGTTTACAAAGTTGTGCAATGAACAATATCAAAAAGTAATGAACCGTTGGCATCAAGAACATAATGAACTTAAACGACTCCGTAAAATCTAGAGGCGTAGTGTTATTTGCATTTAACACAGGTGTTGACTATGTAGAAATTGCAGATCGTGTTAGCCGATTAATTAAACACAATTTAAAATTGCCTGTAACATTAATTACAGATTTTGTGTCTAATCCTAAATTTAATTACGACAATGTGATTCGTATTGATAACACAGATGGCAATTTTAGAAATGTAAACGACGTACAAGTCACCTGGCGCAACTTTGGTCGTTACTTAGCATACGATCTTAGTCCATATGAAGAAACAATTCTATTAGATTCAGACTATCTTGTATTAGATGACAGTTTATTAACATTATTTAAAACTGAATTTGATTATAAACTAATGCATCACAATCGTAACCTTGAAAACTACAGCTATGAGGTTATGGGAGAAACAAGTTTGCCCTATGTATGGGCAACTGTAGTACTTTTTAGAAAAACAGAACGTGCAAAATTATTTTTTAACCTCATTGGACGAATACAACGAAACTATAGATACTATCGAGCCTTGTATAACATACGAGAAGGAAATTACAGAAACGACTATGCTTTCGCTATTGCTAACTGTATCCTTAGTGGTTACACCTTAAACGAAGGTCAAGGCATTCCATGGCGTATGCTTACTGTGGATCAAAAGATTGAGCGTATAATGCTTACAGACAATTTTGTACAAATCTATTACAACAACGAAGCTACTGTAATACCATATCAAAATATACATGTAATGGATAAAGATTATCTACTCAGCAGAGACTTTGAACAAGTAGTGGAGGCCATCTGTGAGCCAACATAAAGAACAGCAAGGCTTTGTGACTTTCGCTCAAAATACAGAAGCAGTTAATTATCTGGAGCTTGCTTACTTGCAGGCGCTTAACATTAAGGCAACGCAAAAGAATAACCGGTATGCGGTAATTGTTGATGCCCAAACAAAGGAGTTGGTAAATGAACGCCATCGTGATGTTTTTGATTATATTATTGATCTGCCCGTTGATTATAATGATCCTACCAATACTAGAAAGTTTGCTAACGAGTGGCAAGTCTTTCGTCTTACACCGTTTAAAGAAACTATTAAGTTAGAGTCGGACCTATTGTTTACAAGGTCAATTGACCATTGGTGGACTGCATTTAGATTAAAGAATGTTTGTTTAAGCACAGGTGCTAAGAGCTTCAACGGACTTAACAGTACTGTACGCAAATATAGAGAACTGTTTGATGCCAACAACTTACCAGACGTATATAACGGCCTAATGTATTTTAGATTTAGTCAAGAGGCAGCAGGATTTTTTCAAGCCGCACAATATTTACAGTACGAGTGGGAAACTGTAAGCAAAGGACTTAAAAAGTGTTTTGAAGATGAGCCTAGCACAGATGTACTATACGCACTAGCGGCATTAATGGTTGGTGAAGAAACAGTAACTATGCCAAGTATGGACTTTGTTAATTTTGTACACATGAAGTCTGGCTTCAATGGATGGAGCGATGCACGTAGTTGGTTGGATACAGTCGTACACGAGCGCGACGGCGATGTTATACGTATTAATAACTTAAATCAATATGCGCCAGTACACTATCACGATAAGACATACGCTACAAACGAGTTAATTGAATACTATGAATCAAGAAGAAATTGATGCCTGGTGGGCAGAAGTTGAACGTTTAACAGACCTGGGCGTTCCTGCTACAATTGAATACAGATTGTATTATAACGAGCAAGGCGACATAGTTCTAGGCACAATGATTGTTAATGATACTGCATACGACTATCCGTATTTGGTTGTAACCAAAGAAGAATATGATACATACTTTCACTATTCTGTAGTCAACGGCAAACTTAAACGGATTGACACTGATGCAGGGTATCGTGTACAATTAATAAAATCTGATACAGGATTTTTGGTAGTAAAAAATCACGCAGGGCTACTAATAGAACCTGGCGAAACTTATAACAACACAGAATACTATGGCCACCGAAATAATTGACGTTGCAGATTTGGACTGCATCTACTTAACATATGATGAACCAAATAAAGAACAAAATTGGATCCATATACAAAATATGGTTCCCTGGGCCCGTCGCGTGGATGGAGTTAAGGGATCAGATGCTGCACACAAAGCCGCCGCGGAAGCTAGCGGCACTGACCGCTTTATTCTTATTGATGGAGATAACATTCCAGAGCCTACTTTCTTTAACCTACAACTGGCCCTTGACGATACTAACCGCGATTGTGTTTTTCGTTGGCGGGCTCGTAACGCTGTTAATGGATTAATGTATGGCAACGGTGGTATGAGTTGTTGGACAAAAGATTTTGTCCACAACATGCGTACACACGAAGCCAGCGATGGCACAGCAGAAAATGATGTAGAGTTTTGTTTTTATCCCAACTACTGGGCAATGAATGATTGTTACAGTACAACATATCCTAATGCAACTCCGTTCCAGGCATGGAGAGCAGGATTCCGCGAAGGTGTTAAGATGGCACTTGATCGCGGCGCAAAAATATCTCTAGAAGAATTTGAAAAGCGTGTACACAGCCGTAACTACGATCATTTGTGTATATGGCAAAGCGTTGGCGCAGATGCAGACAACGGCTTCTGGGCTATATACGGTGCTAGACTTGGCACGTACATGATGATGTTAGAAGGATGGGATTACAAGCAAGTACAAGACTTTGATACACTTGCTATGTTATGGAAATCGTTTGAACAAGATGGCCCAGATCAATGTCGTAGTGTAGGAGATACATTACGCACACGCCTGGGTTTGCCTATTGTAGACATGGATGTAGAGGAAAGTCGTTTCTTTAAACATCACTACAAAAGTCAATACAAAAACTTAGGGCCAATGGCACGAGAATGAATATACTAGTTAACGGTAGTAGTTTTAGTCGTGGGCCTGGATCGTGGCCATACTTAGTGCAAGATGCCTATGGAGCAGAACTGGTCAATTTATCCTTGGCTGCTGCTGGCAATACGTACATACAAGAAACAACTATTGCCGAACTTGGTCAGCGTAACTATGATCTTGTTATAGTAATGTGGTCACCGTTTGATCGCGTTGATTTTAAAGTTAAAAATGTTAAGCCGTTTAGTAATACTATCTATAATTCTGTACACCAAGCTAAAATGAATGATTGGAAAGAAAAAGTTATATTCCCAACCAATGATCAAGACTATGTAGAGAAGGATTGGATATTTGGTTGCGGATACCTCAACAATGATCCAGATGTAAACTTACGTGCAGCATTTGACGGTTACTACTCGAATACCTCACGTGGACAACAATTTTATTCTAATCTAATCAAAGTAATTGCTCTGCAAGGATTTTTAAAAAGTATTAATCAGCCTTATTTGTTTACATTTGCTAGGCAGTTCAGACAATTTCTAAGATTTGATCACCTATATAATTTACTTGATAGGGATCGTATATACGAAGTTGACCTGCAAGCAATATGTAAAGAAAACAACTGGGTCGAATCAGACGGAGTCCATCCAGATCAGAATGCACACAAGTACTATGCAAAAAATATAATTGAGTATATACAACAACACAATATTATATGAGAATACTAGTTAACGGAACTTCTATTAGTCGTGGACCAGAAACCTGGCCATATTACATTGAAGAAAAACTTGGAACGCAAATAGTAAACTTAGCACAAGCTGGCTCGGGTAATACGTACTTGCATGAATCCACTGTGTCGGAACTTGGCGAAAGACCTTACGATCTTGTAATTATACAATGGGCGTATGTTAATCGTTTAGACTTTAGAGTACACGATATCGCTAAATTTAGAGACAGTACGTATACGTCAGAGTTTCAAGCAAAACAAAATGATTGGAAGGGTAAAGTAATTATTCCTGTTAATGATCAAGATTATGTACAAAAGAATTGGATCTTTGGCTGTGGATATATTAACGAACAATTAGATGATAGCATTGGTCGTGTGTTTAAAGAATATTATAAAATTACAACAGCCAACGAACACATGTTTGCTAGTTTAATAAAAATGATATCTTTACAAAACACACTTAAACAACTAAACATACCTTATGTCTTTAAAACAATAAGACCATTTACTAAGTTTGACCGTTACAATAATTTGTATAAACTAATAGATTGGAACAATTTTTATGATGGGACACCAATACTAACAGTAGCTAGAGAAAACAGTATAGATGGCAACGGCGGTGTAAACGATACAGGGCATCCACTACCTTATGTACATAAAATATATGCCGACAGCTTTTATAAATTTTTAGTCGAAAGACAATTAGTATGAACAAGTTTATAATCGATGCCAATGATACTGTGATATGGAATCGCGACGATTTAATTAAATTCTTGGTAGTAAATCAAGACCGTTGGATTGTATTAGAAGTCAGAGAAGGGCCTTGCTTAGAAAATCTAGGATTATATAAAATATTAGACCACTTCTCTTTTAAAGATGTTACTATATCAACCCATAACGCAGTAGAAGAAAGCCCAACGGATAAGTATCGTATTAGAATTGTAACAGATGCAGTATATCAGTATGTAACTTTCCCTGCAGACTCAGATTATACACCATTGCACCATTGGAATGGCAAACACGTATTTGGCGCACTTTATAATAGGGCTACATGGAGCAGGATTGGCCTAGCTGGGCATCTTAATAAACATCACAAAGATAAGACATCCTTAAACTTTAGATACGATCCGCACAACGAAGATATGCGTACAACATTTGAAATAGAACCAATATTTAAAATGCACCCGCAATCGTTTAAAGACTTTATGGAACGGCTTGACGACTTCCCTGCATTATTGGAAGAAACAAGCACTTATCGTATTGGGCAAGGCACAAAGACATTTACAGATCAATTGGGACAATACTACCCAGACTTTTTAATTGACGTAGTATCAGAAACATTTACATTAGGTAGAACATTTAGTCCTACAGAAAAAGCAATACGACCTATGCTGTTGAAGAAACCTTTTATTATGATGGCGTCGCAGAACTTTTTAATATATCTAAGACAAATGGGCTTTGAAACATTTCATGAGTTCTGGCCTGAAGATTACGATGGATTAAATCCCAAGGAAAAGTACATAGCAATACTAAACCTAATACATTCGTTGTCTAAGAAGTCGGTTAATGAATTGCAAGACATGTATCAACGTATGCAACCCATACTAGACCACAATTACGAGTTACTAAAAAGTGGTAAATTTAATAAACAAGTTACTTACGTAGAATGACAACATATAAATTAGGAATTAACGACAATAAGTTTTGGCGCAAGGATTTACTTGCTATCCACCTATATCGTTGTTTTGTTAATAATGAACCTACTACGCTTAATGTTACTCCTGAAGGATCATGTTGCGAAGGAAATGGCGTGTACCGCCACTTAGATGCATTTTGTGCCGAAACAGGATATCCTAAGTCAATGATTACTATCAACACCGGTAACATGGCAGAACGTCATCCTGAGTACAAGATAACCAAAGACCCACGAGCCTGGTACGAAGTTCCTATTATACAAGATTGGGTTAAACAAAACCCCGTTGACACAGGACGAACACCAACAAAACACTTTGGGCACTTTATAGGTAAAAGTAATTGGAACAGAGTTTGGATTGGTACTATACTGCGTACTAAGTATAATGATAAACTATTTCAAACATTTAATTCTGGACTAAACAGTAACTATATTACCAAACACGATGACATGGTAGACTTTGTGGGCCTAGAAGATCTAGTCAAACATCGTTGTGATATACTGCCAGAAGTAATAGAATTTTTAAAAACTTGTCCACACATTATTCCCGAGGACATTGAGTTTATTAAGACTTGCCCTGTAAATATTAAGCAATCGGATTACTATCCAATACAGTTGCCAGCTAATCTTAATATTTTAAAATACTATACGGATATATTTGTTGATGTAGTACATGAAACATTTGTTCGTGGTAATTTATGTTTTGCCACAGAAAAGACTTGGCGCCCTATTATAGCACGTCGCCCGTTTATATCTATGGCAGGTCGCAATCATCTTGCTAACCTACGTCGCTTGGGATTTCGTACATTTAACAATATATGGGACGAAGGCTACGATGAATATGGTATGCATCATAGAATACACGAAATAGAAAAGTTGTTAGAGCAGATTAGTCAATGGACACCCAAACAACTAGTAGAGAAGTTAGCAGAGATGCAAGACATATTAGATCATAATTATGCGGTGTTTATGTCTTTAACATATTCTAAAATTAAGGAAACATTTAGTGAGTAAATTTCAATTGCCGTTTGTGGAAATGATGGTTACACAGTTTTGTAATCTAAGTTGCCTTGGCTGTAGTAACTATGCAGATTTAAAACATACAGGATATGTTCCGTGGGCTAAGGGTAAGGCCGAAATAGAGTCGTGGCTAGATCGTGTAGACATTGAAGACTTTGGTATTATGGGCGGCGAACCGTTAATCAATCCTGAACTTAAACAATGGATACGTGGACTTCGTGAGTTGTTACCTAACAGCCCTATACGCTTTAGTACTAACGGCGAACTATTAGACAAACATTTAGACGTATTAGAAACAGCGCACGAAGTAGGTAACTTTGTATTCAAAATTACAGTACATCAACACAGCGAGCGTGTAGAAGCAGTTATTCGTAAAATATTTTCTATGTATAAGTGGGAACCTGTTTACGAGTTTGGCATCTATCGTTATAAAACTACAAACGGCTTGCGATTTCAAGTAAATCGTCCACTAACATTTATTAAGTATTATAAAAACGATTATCCAAACATGATGCCGTTTGAGTCTAATCCTGTAGAGTCATTTGAAATCTGTATGCAACAGAAATGTCCACTTATGTTTAATGGAAGGCTGTATAAGTGTAGTACACTAGGTGGGTTAGAGCAAACATTAAACCGTTTTGGTAATACTGATCCTGCATGGGATCCATACAAAGGCAAGTATGTTACTCCCACTAGTACTGATGCTGAACTAGAAGCATTTTTAAACAATTATGGTAAGCCACATCGGGTATGTACGATGTGTCCAACCGCAAAGGATGACGAAAGCATTGTTTTACATTATAATAATGTAATTACAAAATGACAAATCGACTCTTTACATTTGGATGTAGCTTTACTGAAAACAGATGGCCCACCTGGGCTAATATTTTAGGGCGGCAATACAAAACATTTGAAAATTGGGGTAGAGAGGGCGCCGGCAACAGTTTCATCTTTAATAGTCTAATAGAGTGTAATAAGCGCAATGCTATAAACAAACACGACACAGTAATAGTTATGTGGACTAGCATTGGTAGAGAAGATAGATATGTCAAGGGCGAATGGTTAACTCCGGGTAGTATATACAAACAGGATTTATACGACAATACATTTGTAGACAAATATGCAGACCCGACTGGTTACCTAATTAGAGATTCTGCGTTTGTATCGGCTGCTAAGTCTATACTAGATGCCACTGGGTGTCAGTATTATTTTCTTAGTTCTGTTCCGTTTAATATGCCCGATGATAATATTTTTAAACTTTTCAGCATTGATCGTAAAATAACTAAATTGTATGCTGAGGAATTCGCTATAATTAAGCCTAGCGTATATGAAATAATTTTTAATTGCAATTGGTTTAGTCGGGTAGGATACCGCAATCTTAAAAAGTTACAAACTGAGTATGAAGTTAAGCGCGGTTCTGATTGGCCAACTTGGAACAAGTTTGCTGAGCAAGACTTTTCAAACACTCCCAAGAATGTAGTAACAGAAATAAATGAAAATCATAATTTTAGCAATCGTTTATTGTACAGAACAGATTCTCATCCTCTGCCTACAGAACACGTAGAGTATATTGATAAGGTATTACCTGATATTGTAATTAGCCACGAATCTCGGGAGTGGGCAGAGACTGTAACAGATTTAATAATAAACGATAAAGACTACTATAATTATTTTAATAGAGAAAACAGACCACAGAGATTCTAATGAGTAAATCAGATTTTATGGCCAGTGCAGAATGGATGAAGGACAACCTAGGTCCTGCACTCTGCTTGGCTAAATGGAAGCAAGTAAGTCTACATTTACCTACAGGGCTTAACAACAGTTGCTACCATCCTCCTCTACACGAAATTGATGCTAGTGTACTCAAAGACAATCCTGGGGCATTACATAATACTGAGCACAAGAAACAGCAACGTGTTATTATGCTTAAAAATGAAAAGCCCAGCGAGTGTAGCTATTGCTGGAACATAGAAGCACATGGACAATTAAGTGATCGTCATTATCGTTCGGGGGAGAAGTGGGCAGCAGAAGAATATGAAGTAATTAAAAACTCTACAGGAGAAGAAAACAATGTCATTCCTAGTTATGTCGAAGTTAATTTTAATCATGCTTGTAATCTCTCTTGTAGTTATTGTAGCCCGCAATTTAGCTCAACGTGGCAACAAGAAGTGGACCGTTGGGGAGGCTATCCAACAAGCACTATACACAATGATCCTAGCCACTTTACTGGGCGCAATCGTCCTATCCCCGTTCGTGATACTAATCCTTATGTAGATGCATTCTGGGAATGGTGGCCAACTCTTTACCCACACTTAAAACATTTCCGTATGACTGGCGGAGAACCCTTAATGGATAAGAATACATATAAAGTGTTTGACTACGTATTAGCCTTGCCCAATCCTGAGCTACACTTAAATGTAACCAGTAACTTTAGCGTCGAAGATGCACTATTTAAAAAGTATCTTGAGTATGTTAAACAACTATGTAACACAAACATAGAACATTTCATGCAATATGTTAGTTTAGATTCCGGCATTCCAGCACACGCTGAGTATATTAGACACGGACTTAATACAAATAGAGTAGTTGACTACGTTGAACGCTTCTTAACAGATATTCCATACCGCAACAGTTTAACTTTTATTATTACAATGAATAATCTAAGTGTGTTAGGTATACAAAGACAATTAGATTATATACTAAGCCTACGTCGTACGCACAGCACAACCTATCAACGTGTCTGGTTTGATACCCCATTACTGCGTACACCCACTTGGCAAAGTTTACAAATACTTCCGGAAGTATATGTTTCAGTATTAGAACGTGTAGCTGATTGGATGGAACTCAATTTAGAAACGCCCGATAAACCATTTCAGGGCTTTAAAGACTATGAAGTACAACGTATGCGTCGCGATATAGATTGGATGAAAGAAGGTCGCAATTTAGATCCAAACTATGTTAAACTGCAACGTGCAGATTTTTATCGTTTCTTTAACGAGCACGATAAACGTCGCAAGACTGACTTTTTAACAACCTTTCCGGAGATGAGAGAGTTTTGGAATGAGTGTAAATATTATGCCCAAAATCAATAATATATTAACCAATGGATGCAGTTTTAGTTGCGGACCAGTTGGCTGGCCGTACCCGTTGCAAAAAAAATTAGATTGTAATTTAATAAATTTAGCAGTTTCGGCTTCAGGTAATCGTTACATACACGACAGTACCATACGAGAATTAAGCAAGCGACAGTATGATTATGTTTTTATAATGTGGTCAGGACTACAACGCAATGATATACAAGTAGATAACATTGAAATTTTTAATGACGCAGTAAACAGTCGCAACCAGTCTGGCGAAAACGATTGGAAAGATAAAATCATTTACCCTGTAAACGATCAAGACTTAATTGAAAAAAATTGGGTATTTGTTGCACTGGACAATCCTTTTTTAAAACGTACTAGATTTTGCGAATACATCAAGTATCGTGGATTTAAAATAGAAGTACAAGATAGTTTAATGTATATGATTACATTACAATCAGTATTAAAACAATTAAACATACCGTATGTATTTTCTTTTTACATGGATTATCTAGAAACATTAAAAACAAACAAAGAGTTATTTGCAATGCTTGATTTAAACAATATTTGTTTAGATGGGAATATTAACGAAATTGCTAGAGAAATTAATTCCTATAACGGCGATGGATTTCATCCTGGTGTAGAAGCTAACCAAATATGGGCTGACAATTTAATAAAGTTTATAAATGCCGAGACAGAATAACGAGTCAGATTTAGAATACAAGCGCAGGGTCATTGACATCAAGTCAGAGAGTTTCTGCGGAGCAAAATGGTACAACGCAACTATCTGGTTAGGTTCAGGCCAAACTACCAGTTGCCACCATCCGTTGCCACATCAAGTTAGTGTAGCAGATGTTGAAGCAAACCCTAAAGCATTACATAACACGCCAAAGAAAAAACAAGAGCGTGAACAAATGCAACAGGGAGAACGACCAGCCGGTTGCGAATATTGCTGGAAGATAGAAGATATAGGACGTGACAACATTAGTGATCGCGTTTACAAAACAGTTATATATACAGATAAGGAATTAGAAGAAGCCTATGCTCAGCCAGCCAGCAACGATGTGGATTTACGAACGCTTGAAATTGCTTTTGATCGCACATGCAATTTTGGGTGTAGTTACTGTAACCCTGCTTTTAGTAGCACTTGGGTTAAAGATATTGACACCAATGGACCTTTTACCGGCCTCACTTCAGACGGCAGGAATCATTTTACTCATAGTCATGGAAGCAGTCAGTTATATAAGTTTGGTGAGGTTAATCCTTACGTTGAAGCATTCTTTAAATGGTGGGAAAGCGACCTCCACAAGTCTTTACAAGAACTTCGACTAACTGGAGGCGAGCCATTGATGTCTGGGGATACCTGGAAACTATTAGACTGGTTTAAATCAAACGATACCGACATGCGCTTTGCTATGAATAGCAACTTAGGTGCAAAGGATAGTTTAATTGACGGATTAATAGAAGCAACAAAAAGCATTAAACATTTTCATCTTTATACTAGCAACGAAGCAATGGGCGCACAGGCAGAATACATTCGCGATGGGCTGGTATGGGATACGTGGACGGACAATGTGGACCGCGTGTTAACCAATGGAAACATTGAAGGTTTCCATATGATGTGTACTATTAACGCATTGTGTTTAGATAGTTTAGATAGTTTCTTAGACACAGTTATGAGCTGGAAACGCAAGTACGGCAAAGACTATCCTACATTTACGCTAAATATTTTACGCTTTCCAAGTTTTCAAAGTCCATTGGTACTCCCAGACGTATTACGAACACACTACAAAATCCGCATGTACAATTGGTTAGAAGCCAATCGAGACGATCCTGTGTTACATCAAATGGAACGTAATCAAGTACAGCGTTTAATTGATTATCTTGACGTAGTTAAAACTCCACATATGGGCGCTGCTGAACAATCAGTATTACAACAAGACTTTCGTCAGTTTTATCAGCAATACGATCAACGCCGTGGTAAGAACTTTACTGAAACATTTCCTGCGTTAGCTAGTTGGTATAATAGTTTATGATTGTTAAGCATTACGGGTTTCACACTCCCCCATACGGAACAATTGATATGCTCAAGCATATTAAATTTACACAGCCGCCTGTGGTTTATATTATAGATCCACTAGCAGGAGAAGAATTGCCCTACGGCGAGCTAGCTGAGTTAGATAAGAGTAATTTGTTTGTTATTATACAAACAGGAGAAGGACATTCGCATAGGCAATTTGATATACTATTAGATCGTCTTATTAACGAATCTAAAGTAATAGCCAATCATATAACAACGTATACAGGCTGTTTATACGATCCAGAGACTTCTATTAATTACATAGGTACAATAGTTCCTCATGTGGGAATAACATTGGATATGTCGGGCGATACATTTACAACAGTGACCCCGACACACCATTATGTATGTTTAAACAGATACCCTAGATGGCAACGATATGCAATCGTGGAGCAATTACTTGATAGAGAATTAGATAAGTTTGGTAAAATATCTTACGGCGCTGGCTTAACAGTTGAAAGATTCCAATCAATGGTTAAGCACGATAAATCGTTAGCAGTAGCAGATAGATACTACAATCGATTACCTATGTATTTAGATGGTCCGGTAAGTTTAGAGCAGGGGTATGAAATCAATAACAATGATATAGCAGGTGCTTTGTTTGCTGTAGTAACAGAAAGCTCATACGAAGAACACTATCTAGAAACACCCCCGTTTGAATTTCAAACATTGCCTACACTATCTGAAAAAACATATAAAGCATTTATATTAGGACAAATACCTATTATAGTAGGATCACGTTATACTGTACAATGTACTAGAGAGTTTGGGTTTGATATGTTTGACGACGTTATCGACCATACAATATATGATACTGAAGAAGATCCTATAAAACGTATACAACTTATAGCGGATCAAGTTGAAAAGATTTGTACTATGCCTGTAGAAGAACTAGTAGCATTAAAAGAAAAGTTAAAGCCTAGGCTAGAAAACAATTTTAAACGACTACAGTATTGGGCATTTAACACTAGAGCTGATATACCCAGGTGGTCAGAGTATTTTAATAAATTAGGAGTAACCGATGCCGGTTAAGGATTTTTACGATAACGGATATGATTACATGGCTCGTGCCCCGTACTTCATTGACGTTAAAGATTTAACAGAACACGAAGCCGATCTATTAATGAAAAGCAAAACGTTTTGTATGTTACCTTGGATGCACATGCATGCCTTCCCAGACGGACGTGCTTACCCTTGCTGTTTAAGTGACTACTGGCATCCGGTGGGCGACCTTCGTCAGCATACAATGGAAGAAGTTTGGAATCAAGACAAGTATAAAACTATGCGTAAGAACATGCTCGAAGGCAAGAGTTGCGTAGAGTGTACTAAGTGTTACGAACAAGAGAAGATGGGATTCTTTAGTATGCGTAACGACAGCAATCGTAACTACGGACATCATATTAAGGAAGTGGAAAAAACTCATGAAGATGGCACAAATCCGGAATTCAAAATTCGTTATTGGGACGTTCGTTTTAGCAATCTCTGCAATTTCAGCTGCCGTTCCTGCGGTCCTATTTTCAGCAGTAACTGGTACAACGATCATGTTAAGTTATACAAGCGTGTACCCGATGTTCTTGGTCGCGACATGGCACGAGTGGAATACACTACAGGCGACGAAGATGACATGATCGCACAGATGATGCCGCATGTGCCGCATCTAGAGCAAGTGTACTTTGCCGGTGGCGAGCCACTGATCATGAAAGAACATTATTTCCTATTAGAAAAATTAGAAGAACTAGACAAGACCGATGTGCGTATTCAATACAATACAAACTTTAGCGAACTACGTTATAAGGACAAACACGTATTTGATTACTGGAAAAAGTTTAAAACAGTCAGTGTAGGTGCTAGTTTGGATGCCAGTGGAGCTAGGGCGGAGCTAATGCGCCGAGGTACAGATTGGGCACAGGCAGTAGACAATCGTCGCCGTATGATGGCAGAAGTGCCACACGTAGATTTTTATGTTAGTGCTACTGTTAGCGCAATGAATATTCTGCATGTACTAGACTTCCACAGAGAGTGGGTAGAGCTGGGCTTAATCAAAGCACAAGACTTTAATGTAAATATTTGCCAAAGTCCAGAATGGTATCGTTGCGATATATTCCCCGAGTGGTTTAAACAAGCAGTAATCATACCCGCATACGAACGGCATATTGCTTGGTTAGAGCCACAAGACAAACTCAAACGTGCTACAAATGGTTTCCAGAGTGCGTTGACTTTCTTAACAGCAAATAGTGCCACAGAACATTGGCCACGCTTTGTAGAAGAAATTAACAAATTAGATGAAGTGCGTAGCGAAAACTTTTGGACAACATTTCCAGAATTTAAGGATTTAGTATGACCTTGCCAAAAACTATTTGTATGTTGCCGTGGGTTAGTATTGAAACTAGTCCAATGGGTACAACTCGTCCTTGCTGTATGGCACACGAAGAAATCACCGACGAAGCTGGCAAGAAGTACGATTTAAATGAAACTAATATAGAAGTAGCATATCATAGTAAGTATATGCAAAACTTGCGACAACAATTTCGTAACGGAGAAAAGCCTGCGACATGTAGTCGTTGTTGGGAAGAAGAAGACGCAGGCCGCGATAGTAAGCGTATACATAGTCAAGTAAGATTAAAAGAACTATATCAACAAGTGGATTGGGAAAACGATGATCCTGATCAATTATGGTTTGTTGATTTAAAACTAGGCAACATCTGTAACCTTAAATGTCGTATCTGTGGGTCGTGGTCTAGTAGTAAATGGGCCGAAGAAGAACTTGCTTATATGCCTAAGGATTTTAACAAGAAAGAGCATATTGCATATACCTGGTTGAAGTCGGGCGCCTGGCCACGTAAAACAGAAACATTCTGGGACAATATGAAAGCATTGTTACCTAACATTAAGTACTTCGAGTTTACTGGTGGCGAGCCTTGGATGATTCAGGAACATTTCCAACTACTAGAATACGCAGTAGAGCAAGGTTACAGTAAGAATATTGACATACACTATAATACTAATGCCACACAACTGCCCACAGAATACTTTGCACTATGGGAACACTTTGGTCGTGTTGATATTGCATTTAGTATTGACAATGTAGGCGATCGTTTTGAATACGAACGATATGGAGCAGAGTGGGAATTGGCAAATACTATTATTGACAGCGTACACGACAATGCCAGATTGTTTTATCCAAACATTACTACACAACTATGCTTTACTATTAACATACAGAATGTTTATTATTTAGATGAACTACTTGCGTGGGCAGATACTAAACCATTTGGTACAGTATACTTTAATATGATGCACAGTCCAGATCATATGAGCATACAGAAAATGACTCCAGCAGCACAGGAACTAGTATTAAACAAACTTAAGACTACGTTCTGGAAGGACGTGGCTTACCACGAAGAAATTGATAGCGTAATCAAGTTTATCGAAAATGGTACAGGTAGTGATGGTCAAGAGTTCTTATTTAAAATGAAACGCACAGACGAACATCGTCGACAAAACTTTATGGACACGCATCCTGAGATAGCTAGAGCAATGGGATATGCGTAAAAGATTATTATACCATCCTGAGCGTTACAGTACTATTAGGAGCGCCGCCCATCTTGAGAAACTGTTTGACGAGTATTTTGTTAGGGCACCAATTGACTTTGCTCAAACATACGATCCCGCAACTGATATAATTGTAGTTCCTTGTATGGAATATAAAACAGATAACTGGGTTAACCGCTACATCAATCAAGGGTTTAAAATTGTTGTAGAATATATGTGGGACAACGATATTACTGTTACTAGTCAAGCAACAGATCAAATACTAACACTAAAATCTGCAAACTGGATTTGGTTTAACGAAGCACTTTGGTATATTGCACTAGGCTACGATAAAATTAAAATTACTAGTACACAGGATAAGTTCTTTTTGTCAACTATGCGTTTAACTAGACCGCATAGAGATGAAATATTAAAACAAGTAGAACCATACTTAGCAGACTCCTTGTATAGTTATACATCAAAGGGAATTATGTTACCCAACGATAAAATAATTGATGGTGATGTGGAGCAACGATACATAAATCCTGCTTGGTTTACATCAACTACATTTAGTTTAGTTTCAGAAGCCAGTACACGTTATCCTACATTTATATCTGAAAAAACATTTAAACCGATCGCATTTCAACATCCATTTGTGGTATGGGGAAGTCCAGAAACATTAAAGTACTTACACACAGCAGGGTTTGAAACATTTGGTCACATTATTGATGAAAGCTACGACACTATGTTTAATAACATAGATAGATTAAATGCTATTGTTGGACAACTTGATCAGATGTACGTGGATTTTAAACGTGGGAAATTATTCACAGATTCTGTAACAAAAGAAAAGTTAGAACACAACCGTAATCACTTTTATAATAACGAATTATTAGTAAAAATGTTCAACGATGAAATTATAAAGCCATTACTTGAGTTTACAAAATGATATACATTTGTGGAGATAGTTTTGGATTTAGTGACCCTGAGCACGGATTGTCTTGGGCAGACCGTTTAGCTAAACGTGTTCCTGTTACAAATTTGTGTAGTGTGGCTGCAAGCAATTTTCAAATAGCGTTACAAGTACAACGTGCTATAGAGCAAGGTGCGGATTACATAATATATCTAGCAACATCAAGTATACGTAAAGACGTGCCACTAACTAAAGACAACACCGTTGATAATCTATTAGATCGTTACGTTGACATTACCAATCCAGATCCTGTTAAAAATGTAACAAGCTATTCTGTAACAAGTTTAAATGAAACTACTGTATTTGACGAAACACAGTTATCTCTGTTAAAATTATACCACAATGAGTTTTTTGATTTAGATATTGCTGTACACCAAAATGAGTTAATCATCGAAGGTACGCTATCTAAATTAGTAACAAGTGGTATTCCGTTTACATTTGATCAAGGCGGATTTGAACATCCAAAATACGGCGAAGTCAAACAAGACTATTTTGAATCATATCGGGAATATCGTAGCGAAATATGTTTGTGGGACTACGTTGATAAAACACTAGTACATCGCCCGTATTATCATATTACAGATCATATGGTCCACGAAGAAATAGCCGACTATTACTATAAGTTAATTAATGACCAAACCTGAAACACTATGTCTTGCCCCGTGGGTACACACTTACCTAAGTCCTCAGACTGAGCGACGTATGTGTTGTGCGTCACGCGAACCTGCGCAAAACTTTGAGCAGTACATAGATACTAAGTCGGGCACAGGCAAGTACATTCCTATTACCCTGGACGAACACTGGAATAGCGAACATATGAAAAGTGTACGCAGACGTATGATGGCAGGAGAAACTTTACCCGAGTGCGAAGTATGCAACGATAAACTATTAAACACAGACGTTTACCGTAGTTATTTTAACAGTTTGTTTGGGCATAAGTATTTACAAGCTATGGAACATACTGATGTGACAGGCTACACGACAATGAAACCAGTTTCGTGGGATTACAGATTTAGTAATCTCTGTAATTTTAAATGCCGCATGTGCGGCGACATGTTGTCTAGTGCTTGGGAAAGCGAACAAAAACAACACGGAATGATCGACTTCGCAAATCCAAAGAATAATTGGATGCGCCCTGAAGTCGAGGTAGAAATAGAAAAGTTTCAAGACACCCAGGTGGAGCAAGAGTTTGCTACTGCTGTTGAGGAGCACCGTGTGGAAGAGGTGTATTGGGTGGGAGGCGAACCTTTAATGTACGAACAGCATTGGCGTTACATGAAGCGTATCGTAGAACTTGGAGATGGAAAAAATGTTTACGCTAGGTATAACACAAATCTTAGTCGCGTCAATTATCGCGGTATCAATCTGTACAGGGATATTTTATCTGGGCTACGTGACTGGCAAATCTGCGCAAGCATCGATGGCACGGGCAGAATTGGAGAGTATATTAGATCAGGTCTTGATTTTAATCAGTGGCTTGAGAACTTCCGCAAGGGAGTTGAGTTCAGTAATCACCGCCGCCAAATGCGTATGGACTTCACTCTTACTACACCAGGACTCTTTGAAGTTAACAAGATACAAACGCTTGCCAAAGAACTCGGAGTAGATGTATTAGCCAAAGTAGTTTTTAGTTTTAGCCCGGATATCATTATGTCACCGTTAGCACTACCTAGGGAAATACTACATCCTTGGGTAGACGAAATAATTGCTACTTTAGAAAGCAGCGCACTACGTGACATAATGGTCCAACTTAAATCTAGACCTACGTTCCGGGAACAGTGGCCCAATGAATGGGAAGCTGGACTACGTAAGGGCAAACATCGTGTATTAGAACTTGAAAAAATCCGAAAAGACGTGTATACTTTTAGAGACATTATGTCTTTACGACCCCAAGCACTAGAATGGTATGACTCAATCAATTAAAGTAGTATTACGAAACCCGTTAGATAAGAATGACTTAGTAGACTATACTATCGTTCCAAACGATACCTTACTGGCTCAAGATTGGGTATCAGCATTAAAGGGATTACTACAAACAGGAAACCTAGTAGAAAAGAATTTCTGCTTTATGGGCTTTCCGCACACAGCACGTAACTTGTCTTACTTGTGTAGAGAACTTAACGAAGCTATCTATACAATCAACTTGTTTAATCGTAAAGGCATTTGGTCTAAGCCATATGTAATTGAAGAATACTTTACACCAGACACCGTACGCTTTGGAGACGAATATCCTATAGGCTGGGACGAAAGTAACCTAGGACTTGGGCTTAAACATAGTGTAATGAATATCCTACACAATCACTTTGAACGCTTACAAGGAACTGTTTGGGGTTTAAGTGAGTACTATAAACTAGCTGACTACGAAACAAAATATGCCATACGTCAACTAAACAACTTATGTCACGAAATGGAAAACTTATGTCTAAGTCAACGTAAGTACGCAAGCACTCCGCAGTTTATTCGTCCTAGCCAAATTACTACATTCCTACAAGCACAACGCTATGACTTAAACCCTGAGCATCGCCAAGGCTTTATTACCAACGGGTACGATCGTGTGTTTGGCGGAGTGTATATGCATTGGACACAGATAGGTAAAACACTATTTGAAGTCTATCGTGATGAACATGCCCCTGATTTAACTGCGACTGTATGTGAAGCTATTAACGAACTAAAATATTATAGTGGTGAGTTTGATGTAGAGTGGGGCAGAGATGTTGTTATGGGCGGTAAAGATTGTCCGTGGCATACCGAAGAACTAGAAGGCTTTTATCGTTGGCTAGAACAAAACAATCGTGATCGTAACGATCCTAACTTAAGCCTTGGATATTTGCCCCTGGGACAAATTGATTTAGATGGCTCTTTTGGTAATAACTATCCTGAGAATGTTTGGGCAATACTTAAAAATCATTTAGATATATACCGTATTGAAATCGGTGATGTGAGCCGCACATACGACTTTTGCTGGAACGATATGAACTACAAGCAAATGCAGATAGACATGATGAAGCCTGGATATGATTATAGTAGCCGGGGGTGATAGCTTTATCTGGGGCAGTGAGCTAGCAGATAGTCCGCACGGAGGCCCTTACGGTTTTAGCCGTAGTACTTTCCCCGCACTACTAGCCGACGATTACGTATGTTGTGCATACCCTGGCATTGGTAATAAAGAAATAGCCAGTACAATGATTGCATACATTAATCAAACTATTGATGTTAAGGACATATTTGTTGTTGTGTGTTGGACATGGGCTACTAGAGACAATGATGTCAACAGCGATCATCATATCCGTAGACTACAAGAATTATTAGAAAGTAAACGTATTCCCTATATGTTTACCTGTGCTGATAATTGCATAATTACTGGTAAATTGGATTACTCTAAATGGTTTATGTTTCCTCTAGCTACAGAATCATGGAATACAACTGAACCAAGAGGTTTTTACCAGTGGGCAGTAGAGAATAAATATGATGTAGGTCCAGAAAATCACCCCCTAGAACAAGCGCACTATGATGCTGCACAATTAATGAAAGACACCATCAATGAATTGGTTAAAACATCTATACAATAGAATTAAATTAGAAATAAACTATCGTCGTAAGTTAAAAGAACTACGCAAAAGAGATCCGTTTATATACAAATGAAATTACTGACAATAGGCGATAGCTTTACCTTTGGCGAAGAGCTAGAGGATAGAGCTAACTCTTGGCCACAGCTATTAGCTAATTCCCTCACATACGATCTAGTTAATCTTGGCGAACCGGCAAATAATAATACCGGAATGGCAAGACAATTACTTAATTACTTTGCCACCAACGAAAAACCCGATTTAGTTGTAATTGGCTGGTCCAGTCCCGGACGAATGGAATTTAGTGACGACGGCGGGAACTTTAGCGTTTGGCCCGGTAGTCAGCCTCGATTGGTATTTCGACAAAACTGGCCTTGGCGCGATGAACTTAGGCAGTACATTACACTTCACCAAAATAGCGAATATTTGTACGCTAAGTATTTGCAAGATATTATATTTGTGCAGAGCTTCTTAGAAAATCAAGCAGTTAGATATATTATGATAGCCACAGTAGGAAATGAATACTACAAAACTACATTTGGCTCTAAATATAAACACTACAATAAATTAATCAATGATAAACAGTTTTTAGGTTGGCCTCGAGCAGGTATGTCAGAATGGACAAACGGATGCAAAAAGGGCCCTGGCGGCCATTTCCTTGATGCTGGTCACAAAAATGTAGCAGACAAATTATATGAACATATTGGGAATCTCGGCTGGCTTCCATGATGCCGCCGCCACAGTAATCAACAACGGTGAGATTGTATATGCTGGACACGCAGAGCGTTATAGCAAGATTAAGAACGACCCTAATATACATATTGATATGATTGCAGAGCTAGGTCAATACACGATTGATCATGTCGCATATTATGAAACGCCCTGGAAGAAACAGTTACGTCAATTGTATAGCGGCCAAAGTGTTGAATGGAACAAGCTATCTACAAAGAGTATATTAAAAAACCAACTACATGGTTTCTTTGGTAAATTGCCGGTTAGTACACACAACCATCATTTAAGCCATGCGGCGGCAGGATTTCAAACTAGCCCGTTTGATCGAGCTACTGTAGTGATTATTGATGCTATTGGGGAATGGGATACCATTAGTATCTGGGGAGCAGAATATGTTGACGGGCAAGCTAGATACAAACGCTTATGGGGACAAAAGTATCCACATAGCATAGGTTTATTTTATACAGCAATGACTCAAGAAATTGGGTTAAAGCCCATGGAAGATGAGTACATTACTATGGGCATGGCCGCTTATGGTAGCCAGCAAGCAAGTACACTAATGAAGATGCAGTTGGTGGAAAATGAGTGGGATCTTACTTTTAAAGAAAACTTACACACTGGCGTAAGCTGGGACTGGCGAGAGCATTACGATATTGAAGATATTGCCAGTTCGGCCCAGGCTTTATGTGAAAATTTGATATATAATGTTATGCGCCGCGCAAAAGACTTTGGGTGGAGCACTAATTTGTGTTACATGGGCGGTGTTGCCCTTAATTGTTTAGCTAATAGAAATCTTGGTGAATATTTTGAAAAAATTTGGATTATGCCTAATCCTGGCGATGCTGGTTCTAGCCTTGGTGCGGCTGCCCTTGCCTACGGCGGCCCAATTGAGTTCAAAAACGCATTCCTTGGTACAGAAATCAGCGGACCGTACCCTGTCAATGCCATCCTCGATAGTTTATTATCAGATAAAATCGTTGGAGTTGCTTCCGGAAGAGCAGAATTTGGACCAAGAGCACTTGGAAATAGAAGTCTCCTCGCCGATCCTCGCGGACCCGACATAAAGGATCGAGTAAATGCAATTAAACGTAGACAAGAATTTAGACCATTTGCGCCAGTCATTCTGGAGGAGCATGTCAACGAGTATTTTCATTTGCCTAGTGGTTTCGTTGATACTAGGTATATGCAAGTCATCGGTCATTGTAGGAATCCTGACTTATTTCCTGCTATCGTTCACCATGACGGCACTAGTCGTATACAGACAGTACCGCAAGATGGCACAGGAATTAGAGAACTCCTAGAAAAATGGTATGTAGTAACAGGTTGTCCAATGTTGCTAAACACAAGTCTTAATATCAAAGGCGAACCAATGGTCAATGACCGTGCGGACGCAGATCGTTTTGAGAAATTATATAATGTAAAAGTATGCTCGTAAAAGTAACTGAAAACTTCTACA
>Ga0208622_1000056_pt1 | contig 50796 bp, 43 predicted proteins | sample CryBogCBH12Jul09_FD_184621 | JGI IMG/M metagenome (GOLD analysis project Ga0208622, IMG submission 184621) | Freshwater microbial communities from Crystal Bog, Wisconsin, USA - CBH12Jul09 (SPAdes) | ecosystem: Environmental > Aquatic > Freshwater > Lake | place: Crystal Bog, Wisconsin, USA... | reverse complement strand
CTGCTGCACCTAACAATACTTTTGTACTGCCAAATGCAGCTATACCTTCGGCAATACCTTTCAATAAATCTCCGGCAAATTTTGGCAATCCACTTATTGCACTGCCAATACCACTTAACATACCGCCTATTTTACTAGCACCGCCAGTTACAACATTTTTAGCGCCGCCTGCTACTTTGCCTACTTTATCAGCTACACCCCCTAGTAAACTTTTAGCAAGAGCACCTAATTTTCCAGGTTTAACAAGGTCACCTAATTTACTTCCAACTTCGGCAAGACCTTCAGCTGAAAGCAGCCTCTTACCAATCTTTAGAAGACCTATAATACCTTTACCCGAGTACAATGCTGACAAAACTGTAGGTACTATTGCTAGGACTGCTGCTTGTCCTAAGCCACTTTCGGGCATGTAACTGGTAATTTTGTTAACCCATCCTGCCAGAGTTTCTAGTACAACAGCAAGTGCATCAACCACAGGTAACAATACATTTTCCAAAGAAACTGCAAGTTTATCAAATGCATTGCCAAATCTTGCGAAACTAGCAGATACACGATTCTGTACAGCTAATGCTCTAGCGGCTTCTGCTTTTGAGCGTTTCTCATTTTCTAATTCTTCAACAGTCATGTTGCTTCTACGACGTTCAATTTCTGTAGCTTGCTGAGTTTGCTGCATCCATGCGTTAAGTTGTTTCCCTGCTTCTGGGAACTGAATCATGAGATTTGCAACTCGTTGCTTATCCATGTTACCAATAGCGTCTCGCATACGTTTTATAGCTTCTGGATCACCATTTCCTGCTTCTATCATGGCTCTTTGTAAGCCAGGCACCTGATTTACAATGGCAGCCATATCTCCGGGTAAAGTCCCCATTGAGCCGCCTGCTAGTTTCATCTGTGCAACCATTGAAGCCATTTCTTTGCCACCGTCACCAAATTCTGCAGCAAGCCCTGCCATTGTCTGACCAAATTTTTCTGGATCCGGCATAAGGCGTGCTAGGGCATTTACATCTGGCATTTTCAACATTTCTGCTGTATTTTTTCTAATTTCGTCCCTATTTCGACCAGTAGCTTCTGCCAACTCATTGTATGTCTTCAACAACGATGTGCCAGATTTGACAATATCAGCATTGCTCATACTTGCTAGCTTTCCAGAACTTCGTAACAATTCGGCTGATTCAAAAAATGCCTCACTTGCCTCCTCTTGATTCATCATGAGATCTGCGCCCATGTTGGTTTGCTCTAGGAACATAGCATTTACTTTTGCAAGTCTATCTACACCTAGTGTGCCTGCCGCTGCACCAAATTTGGTTAGCATTTTTGAAAATGTTTCTACAGTTAATCCAGCAGCGCTTGCAGAATCAGTTAAACCTTTCATACCTCCCTGGAACACTAATCCCGTTGCATAAAGACTTTCAGTTGCTTTGGTTAATTTAACTATTTTTTCATACAATACACCAGATTCTATAATAAGAGATCCTAACCCTAGACTGAGAATTTTAGTTGCTGGTCCAAGGCCGCTCATGTAAGTGCCAGCCGATTTTAAACTTTGTCCAAGCCCAGCAAATAATCCTTCTGCAGAAGTAGCTTTAGATAATCCAGCTATGCTACTTTTAAAAACTGCACCTAACCCAGCTAATGACGCTTTAGTTGATTGCTCCTGTTCTTCGAATAATCCACCTAAGGCACTAGCACCGCTATCGCTTGCTTTTCTAATACCATCTACTGTAGCCTGAGATGCTTGATCAATTTCATCTAGAAGTTTTTTGTCACCATTAGCGGTAATCTGTGCAAGTTGTTTCAATAGCTCTGCACTAGCTTTGCCACTGCTAGCTAGCTTTACAAGAGTAACTTCTTGCGCCCATCCAGCAGCTACTACTGCCTTTGGATTAATATCGGTTATAATAACTTGATCAGCCATAACTTTCTTTCATCGCATAATTAACCACTATGATTATGGTGGTAAATATAGGTGCAGTTATATTTATCGAGGTTAAAATGGCCCAAAATCCACTACAGCAGTATTTTCGACAAGCATCAGTATATCTTAATCTCCCAACTAGAGGCCGTTGGTATACCCAAGATGTTGTTGAAATGACAGAAGAAAAGCAAATAGCAGTTTTCCCCCTCAGCGCACTGAATGACATCATGCTTAACACGCCCGATGCTATGCTTAACGGACAAGCATTAGAAAATGTAATAACCGACTGTGCTCCGGGGATAAAAAATGTCAAGAGATTAATGCTGCCAGATTTAGAATCATTGTTTGTAGCTATTAAATCGGCCAGTAATGGCGGCAAAATTGATGTGGATCGTAAATGTCCAAAATGTGAACATGAGAATACATATGAACTTAACTGTCAGGTATTACTGGATACATCAACATATATTAATGAAGATGATCTTACTATTAAGTTTGGTGACGAGCTGATTGTGTACGTCACACCATATGACTTTGAGATGCGACAGATGTTTATGAAGCGAGAGTTTGAAGAAGAAAAAACTTTTAGAGCTATTAATGCGCAAGGAGATTCTATAGATGATATTACCAAAGCCGGCCGCATGGCAGAAAGTGTTGAGCGGCTTAGTAGATTAACATTCTCATTGGTAAGTAGAAGCATAGAAAAAGTAGTTATGGTTAAAACTAATGTAACTGTTACTGATCGCACTCATATAAATGAATGGTTAATGGGCATCACCAAATCTCAAGCTGAAATTGTTATAGAAGCTGTAGACAAAGTCAATAAGATTGGAGTGAATAAACAGCTTATGGTAGCATGCACAAGTTGCGGACATAGCTGGGAGGACGCATTAGCGTTTGATCCTTCAAGTTTTTTTGGCAAACGCTCTTAACGGGCGATCCAGCTTTAATCAATAAGATGTTAGAAGTAATGGCTAGTAATCGCGCAGCCATTCAGCATGAGTTGGGCATGCTAACATTTTATATGCAAGGTGGTATCAGTTTTAACGATGCACATATGTTGAGTTCAGAACAAAGAAAAATGCTTTCGAAAGTTGTTCAAAAGCATTATGAGGCTATGGATCCTAAGAAAAAAGGTGGAAATCTTTAAGCAACTCTAGACATTATAATTGTCCAAAGTTGCTTTCAAAGTCTGCGCTTACGCTCGATATTATCAGTTACATTAAGCAGATAATTAGTGTAAGTATCTTTTAAATCAAGCTGCCACTTATTATTACTAGAAGTAGGATGCGGTGCTCTAAGTATTATTGCTTTAAATGTATGTTCTCTTAAATCTACATGAGGGACAATCAATGGCGACTTGGAATAGGGTAATATTATATTACTAGAATCAGAATCTTCATTGTATGTTATTTTTATCAAATTTCTAGGAATCTGCAAATGACGTTTGGTATCAATTGTGTGAATTTGCAACATTTGCATAGGAACACGTAATGTTTCAGTTTTCATTCCAGCCAGGAAAACGTCAGCTTGGCCAAGCATGTATTTTAAAACTTCGCTCGACATAGAACGTCGGACAGAAGAATGAAGTCGTGCGGGCGCCGCAGCTATACCAATAATATTAACATGAACTGGTAGTATTTTGCTAGTGCCGTTAGGTTCATATACTAAAGAATATAAATGGTGTAGATGCTTGGGCCATTCTTCCAAAGGATGATCAAGCAACTTTTGAGGATCTATTGCATGTTCCGCGCAGGCATCCCAAAGCTTCTTCTCACGGTCTTTAATGCTTAGCAAATCTTTAGGATATGCACGAAGACGAGGGGTAAGCTTATCAACTAGGCAGTTGTAATATTCTAGCTCTTGCCGTACAAAATATAATAAATCACTTGCGGTTTTAGATTCAACTTCTATCTCAAAGTTTTTTTGATGTAATGCTCGTCTTTTGTCTTGCTCTGGCGATTTTGATCGATTTGGTCTCATTTTTATTTCCTACTATTATATTTAATTTTAGTCTAACCGTAATTAAAAGTCAACAGTCGGTATCAAACAGCCTAAATATATCTATAATGCAGGAGAAGACATGAGTACCAAAGGCAAAGCCAAAGGCAACACTGGCGAAAGAAAGATTGCAGATTTTCTTACAGGATTATATGGGCAAAAATTCATCAGGGTCCCAAACAGCGGTGCATTTCTAGGTGGTTCCAATCGTTTCCGTAAAGCATCTCTTGACGAAGGACAAATTGCAACATTTAAAGCAGATCTTATTCCCCCAAGCAATATGCGTAAATTGGTAATAGAATCTAAATTCTACGGTGAATTTCCATTTCATAATCTATTCAAAAATGTTGCAGTCCCATTGCTAGACAAATGGATTGACCAGGCTAAAACCAGTGCAGATGATGGCGATTTTTGGGTAGTAGTATTTCGCATCAATCACAAAGGCAGCTTTGTAGTATTTGATCAAAAATTAGTTGATAAATTTAAGATTAATGATCATGTTTGTTATCAAACAAATGTTATTACTGATTTTGAAGGATTTTTTACAGCTAATCGGGACGTAATATTTGAGTTGAGTCAAACGGTTGGGACATAATCCCAGCTGAATGATGAGAAACTATTTTCCTTTAGAACGGTCAATATGTTAGAAACTCTGCTTGCTAGCTCCTCGCGATGTGATATAACAAACACATTCTTGTTACGTTCACGTTCCATTTTTTTGAGTATTCCAACTGCACCTTCTAACCCTTGAGGATCCATTCCAGAATCTAGTAGCTCATCTACAAATACAAGGTTAATTGCGTGAGTGGTATTTTCAAATATATCTCGGAATGCCCAGCTGAGTGCTAGTATTAACCGTGTAGATTCTCCTCGAGATAAATTACCCCAATCTAAATCTTGCCCAAGCAAACTGATTTCAACTGACAGATCGTTCACAAATTTTATTTGATGAGGTAAACCAAGTTTATCTAGATATTCGTTAAGACGTATATTAAGATAGGCTAAATTTTGATCAATAATTCTTTTACGTATAAAACTATCTTTGTTTGTTAGTAATTTTAATAAGAATTCTTGATGCTCGCGATTTTTAACTAATTTGTTGAGATCGTCATATTTAACTTCCTGCATTGTGTTGGCTAAGCTGTCGTTTTGATCGCAGTAAGGATTAATAACCTGCAATTCTTTTTCCAATTCTTTTATCAATTGATCAAGAGTGTTTCTATGATTTAATGCTTGCTCTAAATTTTGATAAACTGTAACTGGTTTTTGCATGTTTATTAACGCGGTATTTATTTCTTGTAGTTGTGTCGTGCTGGCATCAACTTCTACCTGCTCAGCATTAACCTGCGCATCAAGTTCTACAATTTTACTTTCAAGGTCGTTCCTAATTCGGTCGTGTTCCCCGTCATGTATTTCTTGCCCACAAGTTGGACATTCATGATTAACTGCTCGATCGTAATTTGTTAACGCATTATTAAGATGCCCAGTTATCTGCTGCAAATGCCGACTTTTCATTGATACATCTCTGCTAATCTGTGCTTTCGACGTAGAAAGTTGCATATATAATTCTAAATCTCGATGTGCTTGCAATTCAACATCAATATTAAGAGTTTCGAGATCAGCAATAGCTGTACCTAACTCAGTTATTGTGTTATTTTGTTTAATGTCCCATGTATTAGCTTTACGTTCAATGTCTTCCATGGTTGTACGTATACGATCATTGCTTTGCTTCAATGTCCTAATACGAAATTCTTCTTGTTCGATAGCAATTTTTGTGGTTTTAATTAATTCTTTGAGATTCTCTGCTTTTTGACTGAGCAGGGTTATTCCCAATAATTCTTCAATTATCTCACGCTGCTTAGCTGCACCCATACTGAGGAATGGTTCTGTATACGTATTAAGTGCTACTATGTGTTTAAACAGCGTGTGGCTCATTCCGAGCAACTGGTCAATTTCTTTTTGAGTTTCTTTATTTTCACCCTGTGCTTCATCAGTAGTTTCGTCTATATTTGTGTTATCTACTACATAACGGAAGAAGTTTGGTTTTCTACCACGTTCTATACGGTAATGATGACCATCTTTTTCAAATTCAATCGATACCATCATATTCTTTTGATTAATATGATTAATGAGATTGTTTATTTTGATATTAGTTAAACTTTGGCCATACAGGCCATACGATATAGCCTGAAGCAACGAGCTTTTACCAACTCCGTTTCTCGAGCCGTTGCCGCCTAGATCTAAATTTTCACCTAGAACTAATGTTAATCCGTTTTTATCTAATTCAACAGTTTGTGTAACATTTCCAATACTGAGAAAGTTACGCATAGTTACATTTTTTAGGGTTAACATTTGTCAGATCTCTTGATAAATGCGTATAAGTTCATTTTTATCCATTGCAGTCGATTCGATACTTTGTAGATGGCTTATTACAATAGTATCAACGCTTTCAAAATTAATATCCTCTTCGTCGAGCGTATCTAACTCATTCACTTTAGCGGTTATCATTTGTATTTCTCTGGCACCTAAATCATGCTCTAATAATTCTCGTATGAAGTTTACATCCTCGTAACTAGTATCAATATCTATTGTAATCTTAGCAAAGGTTCGTTCATCGATATATTTTGTAGGATTAGATACTATTTGGCTCAATGTCATTGTACGATATTTTGGAGCATCTGGCCATGCTTTAAATTCTGGATTTTCACCTGGTTTCCAAAACATCATTCCACGATCATCATCCCAAGCATCAGCAAAGTTATGGGGAAATGCATTACCAATATACCATATTTTTCCAACATTTTGTCGCTTATGAAAATGTCCCGAAAATACCTGTTTCTGATTAACAAAGTGAGTAGCATTCAATAATCCATGGTCTGGCATTTCAATAGATGCGTTCATTTTAAACTTTGGCAATTCAAAATGTCCAAACATATACGGTGCTTTTAATTTTGGAACACGTTGCCAATCATCCGCAACTAGCCATGGTACAAATGCCACATCGCCTATCTCTCGCATCGAATCAACTACTGTGATTTTAGGAAATTGCGTAATATATGGTAGACTGTGTATCTCATATTTGTCTCGATAAAACAGATCATGATTTCCTAATATGAATATCGTATGATCAAAATAATCATTTAGTAGTTTCAACCCACTTACCGAATAGTTAAGTGTTGATATATTGATTGCTGACCTAACATGATGGAAATCTCCACCAAATATACAGGTTTTAATATTTTGGTCTTCTGCTTGCTCAATTATAAATTTAATGAATCTTTCGCAGGAGTCGTTGTGTTCTCTACTGTTGTTCCGCATGCCGTAGTGTAAATCTGTGAAAACGGCAACATGTGAAAAATCTGGATCTCGAGCCATATGTTATCCCTTGAGATTGCTATGCTCTTATTTTAGTGTATATCAATTAAGGTAACAATATTAACTGTGTTATGGTTCTTTCTTCTGGGCAATTTCATTGTCTACCATTCTTGTCCAGCTTGGAGTTGCCCCATTCATAATAAGAATATCGTCTCTAATATTTTGATTCTTTTTTTCTATATTAAGTATTCTCATAAAACTATTTGTAATTGTTTGTGTGTAATATGCAAAAGGATTTGGACTTTCACTGCGACTTTCGTCGAACTGTAATCCAACTTGGCTAAGCTGTAGCAAGGCTTGGCTTTTCATTTCGTCGATATAAGTGTATCCTCGCCAATTACCTCGATGACCGTATCGATCAACCAATTTCATAAACATTAATGCAAGATTTTTGGTCATTTTGCCATGCTCTTTAGAAAAGTATCCATTTTCTAAACCGCCCTTCCAATGACTTTTTAACACGCACATTATTTCGCCGTCTTCTTGCATTATATAATGCTGAAATGGCGGAAAGTTACATCGTATATGCTTCTCACCTTCAGTTTTAGCTTTACCTTCTTTTTCGATATTGATTGGTATATGATCGTAAGTCATTACTCTAATAACAATACTGTCAACCGGTATGTCAGTTATGGATATCTTGCTTTCAAAATCTTTAATGCCTTTACTAACATTTTCTTTTTTTTCAATTGCTTGCATCTCTGTCAATTTTTTCTTGCGTGCGTCGTCAACACGTTTCTTAGTTATAAGCGATTTATTAGACACAATAAAGTCATATCTAGCATGCAATGGATCAACGTATGAACAATACGTTGATTTGCTGCGATGTATCTCCTCTAGTAGGTCTTTATTTGTTAGATATTTGATTTTACTTGGAGGGGAAACGGCCATAATAGTCCTTTTTATGAAAAATATCTTGTTATTGTAATGGTTTTTGGCACCGCAGTCAAAAAACAACATTGTTATGTCAGTGCTTATTTAAGGCCATAAATAGTTATGAGTTTTTAGGATATATTGATGGCAAGTACGCAACAAATACCAATATATGATGTGTTAGGTAATTTTACTGGGTTATTTGAGGATGCAGCACCTTCTAACCCTGCAGCTGGTGCTAGCGGTCAACCGCCGCCGCCGGGCGGAACTGCTGCGCCGCCGGCAACAGCAAGTTCAGCAGGACAAGGTAATGCATCATCTATAACATCGATCACTACACCAGTTGGTACAGTAGCAGCTCCGGTTATAAACGCTGTAACAAATATAATTGGAAATCAAATTACGCAATCTAACGCAGGCGGCTTGCCTAATCCCCCGCCGGCGATGCAGAATATTAACGATGCATCTGGTAGACGTGTTAGGTTGCGGCCAAAACCTAACGCCATGCGTCAAATATTAGGCAATGGTGGGTCTGGTGGCGGCCTAATGAGCCCGTTATATCTAACCAATGGAATAGTATTTCCGTATCAACCTACCATAACATGGGCGCAAGATGTAACCTATACAGCGCTAGAAATTGTCCATGCTAATCAAGACTTTTATTCATATAGCAAAACTCCTGCATTAAAATTAACTGTCGAAGGAGATTTCACTGTTCAAAATCAAACCGAAGGTCTTTATGCATTAGCTTGTATTCAATTTCTTCGTACTGTGACTAAAATGAATTTTGGTAGTAGCGACCCAAATGCAGGAACTCCGCCACCTGTTTTATTATTTGATGCTTATGGGCAATGGATGTTTAATGCATTACCTGTGATAGTTACACAATTTTCTGTTACCTTACCTAAAGATGTAGATTACGTTGGAATACTTACGGCCAATGGCACTAATAATACATTGATAACTGCCAGTAACCCAAGTGCCTCAGCAAATTCATTTACTAACATAAACGCAGCTAGTCTAACTCAAGCACAGGGATATGCGTGGTTACCTGCACATTTTAGCATTTCAGTACAAATAACGGTGCAAAATACACCTCAGAGATTGAGAGCATTTAACCTTGATAAGTTTAGAACCGGCGAATTGCTAGCGCAAGGAACATGGGTATGACAGCGTCTACATATAATGGCACAAGCCCGTATTACACAACACCTCAGATATATAATTTTCTACCATATTTAGATTTTTGGAATACAAGTGCGACTATTTTGCCAACGCCAAATGACACTTTATATCAAGTGCCATTAACCTATCAGCATCGACCAGATCTACTCAGTTACGATACCTACGGAACAACAGGATACTGGTGGGTATTTGCCATTAGAAATCCAAATATAATCAAAGATCCAATATATGATTTAATAGCCGGAATTAACATATATCTGCCATCGCAATCAATTTTACCCAGTGTAGGCTCATAAAAATGGAACCAGGACAAACAGGCGCAGCTAGCCAAGCTACATCTGGATTGACGCCTTCTCCTGCCGTCGATACTGCGATAGGAAGCTTAACTATACCTTCTAGTAGTTTGTTTAATCAACAAGGGGCTCAAGCTGCTATACAAAATTTAGGTCAGCAAATTGCTAATCAGACTGGAGCTGCTGCACTAACATCGTTTACTAACGCACCAGGGGCAGCCAACGGTAAATTCAATTTTATGCCAAATTCTTTAGATAGCTATGCAAATTATACTTATCACATAAGATTTAGTATAACCACCGAAGCAGATGCTGCTGCTGTACAACAATCTGGTCCTGCAAATTTTGCAAATGGTGTACCAAAAATTGTTATAGCAGAGAGTGGTACTACCGCACTTTATAATATTACAGAATTTACTATAGAAAATCTTGTGCCAGGTAACGACAAAACAACAACAACGCAAGATATACAATGCAGAATGACTGTTGTTGAACCGTACGGATTCACACTGATGGATAATTTGTGGAACGCATCTCTAGGTATAGGAATAAAGAATTATTTCTCAACCAGTTCATTCTTTATTGAGGTATGGTTTACAGGATATAACGAAGACGGGTCAATTGCAACACCAACGTTACAAAGTAATCTTTACAAAGTATGGATGGTCTCACTTAAAGATATTGAATCAGACACTACCGAATCAGGCACCACTTACAAAATAACAATGCTGCCTCACAATATGTACGGCCATGCCGACCATGTGTCTGTGGTTGCCAGTGCAGTTAACATTGGACCTGTAACAACAGTTGGAGCATTCTTTGATCAGTTAGCATTGGTTATGACAGCACAAAACGCTAATCTTTATGAAGATAAGTCGCCTCGAATAAAATATGTAATTCAAACTCCAAAATGGATGAGATCGTGGCAATTTGACCAATCTCCAACGACTAGTCAACGTAATAGCGATATATCAGTATCATCTGGATCAGTCAATAGACCAACTATCTCAGTTGGTCGAGGTATGGATATGGTTACTGTTTTAAATTTTGTTATGAGCATGACACATGCAGGCCAACGGTATACAGCGGGTGAGCCGTCAACTAATAATTCCGGAGCTAGTGCTGCTGCGCCAGGCGGCGCATCAATAAGGTTAAATGGTATGGCAAATTTAATCACAGTACATACTAATATGATGCAGCCTGTTTTTGACACAACTCTTAATGACTACGTAAGAAAGGTAACGTATACGTTTATACCATATGCTACAGGTAGACCTGTTATTGACCAAAAGAACGCAGCAAATGCTAGACAACCTGCACAAACTTCGGCTAGACAGCAAGCATACGCACAAAGCCATAGATATGTAAAGCACTATTTTTGGACCTATACAGGACAAAATCTCGATGTTGTAAAATTTGATCTAAAAATAAATTGGGTACAGCAGACTGGCATTATGAGCCAGCTTGGTAGTAGTACGTATGCTAATTATTCAGTTGGTCCACAATATAACAATGACGGTGTAGCAAACCAAAAATTACAAGAATATCAAACGGCAAAGCAGAATCAACAAACTGCGCAAACCACAGTCAATAATCTACAAAAGGCGATCGGTGCATCCGGGTCATCTTCTGCTCTAACAGCAGCCCTTGAATCAGCAAATCAACAGCTGAACCAGTATACCAGTCAAATAACTAATTTAATACAAAATAATCCAAACGTGCCGTTTCAACAAATTGCTGTTAACCAAGGTATTGCAGCGGAAGCATCAGCTGCTGCGGCTAAAGCTGCAAAAAATGTTGTAAATATCGCGAAGACCGCAGCCGCAAATATTAAAGCAGACAATTCAAATCCACATGCTGCCCAAAATGTACAGCTAAATCCAATAACATTAGGTAGAAAAATTTCATATTTAGAAGATGTGGGAACAGCGTATTTTAATCCAAATCCTATACCTCTTAGCTTTAGAGCTAATCAAGAACCTACCGATCAAAATACTACACAAGGCAGTGACGGCCCTCAACAGAATTCTAACGCTAGTTCTAATGCTGCTAACCTACAACCGTCGAGAAGCTTAACTGCCAGTATATTAACTGAAATGCAAAGCAAAGCGTTGTCTAGTATTGATCTTGATATTCGCGGTGATCCATACTGGTTAGGAATTGGTAATATATTAGAAGATTTAGCGATAGGTGATGGTAATCAACCAGACCCTAGCAATCCAAATGCTGCCTGGTGGTTTCACGGCGATGTGGGATTTGTGTTTACCATGCGAACAGGAACCACATATAACGAGTCAACTGGTATAATGGAATTTAACGATCGAACGTTAATGTGGGATGGATTTTATTCGATAACAAAGGTGATAAATACCTTCAAATCTGGTCAATTCATGCAGACATTGCATGCTGTAAAAGACAATCTTACACAAATACCTCCGGCAGCAGCCTTGCAAAACAATAGCAATCTAAGTCCTGGAACAAGGGTTGCTGCACAAGGTAGTCTTGAGGCCGCAAAAGCAGTGGCCATGGTCAATCCTAAGGGTCTAGGTCAATAACAATTAAAAAATACCTGTAAATCTACGGTAAATATCCACATGGTAACATGGACAAGACATACAACGTCGTCAGAGGCATATAGTCAACAGCCCGCTGGCAGAGCAACTCTACAAGATAAAATTTATGTTGGCTTCGTAAAATATGCCGACGACGTAAACACAATGGGAAGGCTTAAGGTTTGGATACCCGAACTTGCTGCCGATCCAAATGATCCTAACACTTGGTTTATTGTCAGTTACTGTTCACCATTTGCAGGTGCTACCAATGTTCTAGATAATAAAAACGATAGTAGTTTTCCAAGTACACAAAAAAGTTATGGCATGTGGTTTGTCCCTCCAGACATTAATAACGAAGTGGTGTGTGCATTTATAAACGGTGATCCAGGCAGAGGCATATGGTTTGGTTGTTTATATCAGCAAAATATGAACCAAATGGTACCTGGGTTGCCGGGAAACAACTCAGAAGCTACGTTGCCTACTGCAGAATACAATAAAAAAGTAACACAACCAAATCTTGGTACACCAGATAGGCCATTATATTATCCACTTGCAGATCAATTAAATTTACAAGGATTGAATCAAGATACACTGCGCGGAGTGTCTTCAAGCGGCGCACGTAGAGTTGATCCAGGTCTAAGTGTATATGGAGTGTTAACTCCTGGCGGCAGTCAAATGGTATTTGATGATAATCCGTCTAATGCCTATATACGTTTGCGTACTTCAAGCGGCGCGCAATTAATAATTAATGATACAACAGGATTTATATACCTTAATTCAGTTGATGGCAAAAACTGGATCAGCATGGATGCTGGTGGACGAGTAGATGTTTACGCTTATGGCGATATCAGCTTGCGTAGTCAAGGAAGTTTAAATTTTAGAGCTGATCAAGATATCAATATTGAAGCAGGTCAAAACATCAATATCAAAGCACGTGGTACCACAGCAGTTACCCCAGTAGTCAATCCGGGTGCTAATCAACCTCAACCCGCGCCAGCTGTTCCCGGTCCTGCAGCTATGATAGGAGATGGCACGGCAGCAGCGTTGGCACAACGTATACCAGGATCAACAACCATAGCACAACCCGAGTGGACATCAAGTGATGCTCTACAGGCAGTTCAAACTAATGCAAGTGAAACAGCGGGAATAGTTAACGGTGTTGTAAGCGTTGGAACTGTAGATACTGATCAAGATTTACTTAAAACTAATATTACCGCTATCAGATCTACACTAAATGCATCAAATTATGTATGGATTTTACCATATAACACAGTATCTGCTGCAACCATACAAGCATTTGCCAGTACCAACAACGATCAAACGTTACCGTTAAGTAATTATCCTTCAACCGATAATATTATTCCTAGAGACTACAACATTGTCACTAACGATCTAACCGCAAAACTTAAACCGGCTAATCCATCCGGTACAACACCTCAGCAGACTGGGTCATCAGGTGCGGTACCAACAGGTCCTGCTACTTCGACGGAGCCGCAGAGTGGATCAGCAGCAATAGCAACGCCATCCTCAGGAGCAAGTTCAACCTGTGCATCTGGATCACCTGCTCCTATACCACCGGCACCTACATCTACTTCTACCGGTACAGTTGCCGCATCAACAACAACATCAACATCGGTTGGCAATCCGCCGCCTGCAGGTGTTACTACAACCAGCATACTGGTACCGTTCCTACAGCAGGTTGAAGGTAAATCTAACAGCGCATATTGGGATGCACATACTCAACGAGTAAAAGTCAGTATTGGTTACGGTCATCAAATAAAGGCAAACGAATATGCCCAAGGTTACATAGATACCGGAACAGCCGGCCGAATAGCAGTAACTAGACCAAATGCCAGCGCAGCTACACCAGGTAGCGGGACCGCTACCGACGAGCAATGCCTTGCACTTCTCAATATAGACGTACTAGTATATATAGCAGGAGCTAGGCGAGTGTTAGGCGGTGCATGGGATATTCTTGGGCCTTACCAACAAGCTGCACTATCTAGTGTATATTATAATTCTCCTAATACAGTGAGCAAATTGGTAGGCAGCGGGATTACCAACAATATTACCAATAATGATTTACAAGGTGCATCTAGTTTGATAGCACAAGCAGGACCCCAAAGTGTTCAAAGTAGGCGCGTTAAAGAATCTAATTTGTATATGCAACATACAGATCTATTAGGTACAGGTGGGTCAACCCCACTACCTTGCCAACCTGCAGGTGGCGTTAATAATACCGTACCAGGCACAGGATGTTCTCAATCAGCACCAGGTAGTTTGATTACAGAGAATCCAAATATAAAGAACGGATATATAAAGGTTCAAAGCAACAATAGCATGCATTTCCTTAGCAACCAATATATGTTTTTGACAGCAGCCGTTGATATGCATAGGTTTTCAGCAGGAAACATGTTTGATACAGCTGGTACAAATTGGAATAGAGCAGCTGGAGGATTTGTTCACGAGAGTGTTGGCCAAGATTTCTCCGTAGGTGCAGCATCAGAAATCAACTTATTCAGCAATCGAATTGATCTAAATGGCACACAGCCTCCATTAGCCATTGCTGCCGTAGCTGCTATAGGTCCAAATGATCTTAATCAACAAGACGGTCTTCTGGACACTCTCGGTAATGTAATACCTATTTTAACTGATACAATTGTTTACCATCTACCCTATCACGAACCATACGATGATCACGGTGGACGAAATGCGTACGGAATTCAAAACGCAACATCATACAATACAAAAACTGGATTACGACCAGGTGAAGTGGTACAAAATAGTCAAAAACCGTTGAATCTTATAGGAACTCCTATGGCTAGCATGCCGCCTGGTATATACACAGGTGCAGGATACAACGCTCAAAATCAACCTGTTTATGCATACCAAGGCCCTGTAACTGACTCTTCTATTAAACCAGCAGCAAGTTTACAGCTTTCACAATCTGGTACACAGTTTATGATAGGCTTTGAAAACGGTAGTTATATCCCTATAGTAGTTGGTCAACCGCCAGTATCTCAAATTGGTTACGGACATAATTTAACCCCTGTAGAAATAAGTACCGGTCAGGTAACGATTGGAGGTAACTCGTATAGTTTATCATATCCGCTAGATCAACAGCTAATTGGAGAACTTTTCCAACAAGATATGGTATATGTTCAAAATTGGATGAGACCGGCGGCCAGTGTTAATGTTACCCAAACCCAATATGATATGTTATGTAGTTTGGCGTTCAATATAGGGCAAAATAACTTTACCAATAGTGAGGTTATTAAAGAACTTGTAGCAGGCAATATTCAAAATGTTCCAAATTTATGGATGCAGTGGACTTTGAATGGTAACAACAATCTTGTACCTCAACTGGTTCAAAGACGCTTAGCAGAGTCAACAAACTTCATGCTTGGACCTTTTCAAAATCTTGTGCCTTCCCAAAATACAGTTGAGCAAACATCCATATTAACAAATGGTAATCCTACTAATCCAAGTACAGGCAAAATTACACCATTGCTGCCAAACCAGTGATTATTCTAAATGCTCTTCCCAATGCTCGAGCTCTTCAAGAGCCTGATCATAGGTGATGGGGCACCATGCTACTTGCGGGGTCGAATGGTGACCCAAGTCTCCACCACAGGAACCTGTGCTATGATGGGCACGAACGCTTGGTTTGTTAGGGTCAGCTCCTGGATCTCCTCCATCCATTCCTCCTCGTTGTCGTACCAGGTGTAGGTGGAGATTGACCGAGTGTCAGGAGCGTCGCCTCGATCCCATCCCGGAACGCTTATGGTGTCAAATCGGATGATGGCCCAGTGGTCTCAGGCGGGCGCTGACTGCCGATCCGCGCAAATCTTCTTCATGATCTCACTTCCCTTCAATCTTGAGATCCAACGTGTTGACTACACGCCCTGCATCTAGCACAGCATCTAACACCTGTCCTTTACCTATCAGCATGTCTGCCATATCCTCTTCAATAGTACCTTCCGCCACCAAGTTGAACACCGTGACTGACTCAGCGTCCTGACCAATCCGGTGGATACGGTCCACGCACTGGCCAATCTCACCCGGCGTCCAAGGCAGCTGGACGAACGCCACTGCCTTAGCAGCAGTAAGTGTAAGACCAAACCCACCAGCAGTGATGCCAACAATGATAACCCGCATATTGGGATCATTCTGAAAGTTCAGCACCGCATCTGCGCGAGCCTCGTCTGAAACGCCGCCATAGATAACTCCAACAGCACCTAGGTAATCAATATCCTTCTTCAGCTCGGTGTTAATGGTCTCAATCACCTGCCGATTATGCGCAAATACAACCAACTTTTCACCCTGCTCGCAATAATCTTTGATCCATTCTACTGCACTATCTAACTTACCAAGGGCAGCGATTTCGCGCAGCTTCTGGATAGCTACAATAGCATCGTCGCTCTTAGGAACATTACCACCCATGCGGATGATAGCCTCCATGCCTGCACGCCAGTTGATACCGTTGAATGCCAACTCAACACGGTCGTATTCTGCACGATCAAACTCTAGAGGCAGTGTGCGATACACCTTAGGAGGCAATTCTTTAAGCACATCAGTTTTGAGCCGACGTAGCATAGCATGCTTGCACAGTAGCGCATTTAGCTCGCCAGTGTTTGATGCACCATTAAAATCCCACCCGTGGGGACCTTGCTTAGCATCACAATATCTGAATGCAAACCGTGTAAACGTGCTGAACTCTGGAACCCAAGGAGCAATGGTGTTAACTGAGGTCCACATCTCCTTTGGCCGGCTTACTAGCGGAGTACCCGACATAAGTGTAACCCTACCAATGCCAGGGCCAAATGTCTTTCGCTCCCGCTTACCGCCGCGCTGCTTAACGTCGTAGCCACCAACTGCTAATCGTTGCATAGCTTGGGTACGTTTGGCATCTGGGTTCTTGATCTTGTGACTTTCATCTACTACCATAAACTTGAAGCCCTGTTTCTCTAGATCTTCACAGTTGGCAGCTAAGGTATCATAGTTGATGATATAGATATCACAACCGTGAGCAGGAGTCTTGCTATAAACTACGTTAGAATTTTTAGCAGCACGCTTTTCAGTTTGTCGCTTGCTGTAGCTCTTGCCAATAATATTGATCTTGTACCGCTGGCCTGTCATTGCAACAATTTCATTGCGCCAATTCAGTTTCAACGTGTTAGGCACAACGATTAGCGCAGGCACCATTTGACACTTGTGGATGTAGGCCATTACCTGCACCGTTTTCCCAGTACCTTGTTCATCAGCCAACAAAGCTCGACCATCTTGCTTTTCAAGCCAAGCAACACCTTCAGCTTGAAAATCCTTAAGGTGGAATGCAAAGCCTGGCAGTGCTTGCACACGCGGGATACTGTCTAAGATTGCTTCAACACCAGAGTCAACCGTCAGGCCGTGCTTGGTGCTCAAACGGAGTACCTTACGCACATTATCTAGTGTTGCTGGCACTGATAGCATTTCAATCTCCTTGCGTTACACGCCTATAGTAGCATAATTTACACAATGGTCAAGAATATAGTATGTTTACTATCAGACTTTAGTGGACTCTTTCAAATGGAATCTCATCAGCAATATCGTCATCTGTTAACAGCCCGTTAACAACCATTTCAATATATTCTGGCCAAAGACTTGTACATTCTGAACAAGTTTTGTCTGCCCACATATTGCCATCAACTGCGGCACACATTAGTCTAGGAGATTCGCACACACAACACCAGCGCCGGCCATCATCAAATATTTCTCCATGATTAATAGGCATTGTTGCAAACAAATCTACTAATTCTCGTCGAAATTGAGAATCAGTTTCAATATTATCAATAGGTAAGTTCACGTTCAAACTCCTCAAGAATCCTAGCATCTGCTACGGAAATAGTTATAGTATCGCCAGATATAACAACATGGCGGCATTCATTTAGGGCCAACATAGTCCTACTTTCAGCTGTCTTTTCTCTTATTTTTTCTAGGTAGTCTATAAAACGCTGTTCAACGTCAAATGCAAATCTTTCAGCCACATCCATGATAAGACTGATACTAGCTTCGTTCACTGGAACTGACCACGTACGGGTAGTATTGTCCCATGCTGCCCAAAACTTTTTATTTCGGTGTTCACCTCTTATAGATTTGATAGCCGATACTACATCAGGATCATAGCCAAATGTAAAAACCGCGGTTGTGTCACGACTGCTTAGAACCCTAGAATGTTCTAGCCGGTTGTTGAGTTGATCAACCAGTTGATTCTTAAAAATTGGACAATTGAGCCAATTGTCCATAAAATCTTTACCTCCAAGCTGACGCTGATACTTTCTCAGCAATTTCAGCGCAGCTGACGCTTGTTTATGTGTCCAAGGTTTTCCTAACATAGCTGTTTTGGCCAAACTATGACCAAATTCTGTGTCAAACTTATTAAAACCGTTGCCATCTGTTATATAAGCACCGTCGCACATGTTAGCCAAAGAACAAATTAGCCCCTCAGCAGTGAGGCTAGAAGTGGAGTCGACACTATATGCAGACATTTCTGCTTCCTCATTATTCATTTAAACATCATAGCACATTGTATTAACATGTCAAGAAGGAAAGTGTCTAAATAGGTTTTTATTTTTTAATAGGTCTATAACTGCCCTAGCTTGACCTCTACAAAATGTTCGTTGGGTCTCGCTAGTTTTCTTCCAATGATCAATACTGCATGTTCCATATTGTGTATAGCTATCACAATAAATCGTCCTAGCAACTTCTTCAACGAGCTCATACAATATAATTGTTGGTTCTTTTTCGGGTAAACGCATAATTGTTCCATGTATTTTAATAAGATTGTAATCATAGCAGTATCTTCATCTGCTATGGCTGCCAAACAGAAAAATCAGCGTTCTTTAGTAGTATAAATACCTTTATGGCAACCATAACAAGCAAGAACCTATTCAAAGGATATACTACTGTAAATACTTTTGGCAGTCAACAGCTTGCCGATTTACAGTTGGTAAATCAAGATCTGCTGAATGCGTTTTATACCAAAAAGAACGAACGAGTAATGATGCCAGGGTATGGATTTGGCGGTTGGGAATATCTGTTTGAGCCCATTGATCAAGTTAGAGATTTGATCATTTACGAGGCACAACAGGTAGTAAACAATGATCCAAGAGTGCAGTTAAATTCAATTGATGTAACTCAACAGCAAAATGGGTTACGGATAGATATGCAACTTTACTATGTACCGTGGAATGCTATCGGTTCATTCCAAATAGACTTTGATAATAGAAGCGCCGCAATGGCGTAATTGGAAAAATATTCATGGCCACTACGCAACAGGTAAGACAAAGTCAGCTATTTGCCGCCCAGGATTGGCAGGTAATATATACTGCCTTTACACAGGTAAATTTTAATGCGTACGATTTCCCTACGATTCGTACAGCAATGGTTAATTATATTAGATTAAATTATCCAGAAGATTTTAATGATTGGATTGAAAGTTCTGAATTTGTTGCTTTAATTGATTTATTAGCGTATTTAGGACAAAGCCTTGCATTTAGGATGGACCTCAATACAAGAGAAAACTTTATTGAAACTGCTACCAGACGAGATAGCATATTCAAATTGGCTCGTATGCTTAGCTATCAACCACAGCGTAGTATACCTGCTAGCGGACTATTACAAATTACAAGCATTATAACTGACCAACCAGTAATAGATTCAGACGGCAACAATCTACAAAATATTCAAATCAACTGGAATGATCTTAATAATCCAAATTGGTATGAGCAATTTATCATAGTCCTTAACGCTACTCTCAACAGCACAAATACTTTTGGCAATCCTTCACAATCTGGCATAGTAAATGGCATTTCTACACAACTATATGAAATGAATAACACATCTATTCCAACCAGTGTAATTCCGTTTACAGCAAATGTTAGCGGCAACAGCCTTAGTATGGAATTGGCTAACGCAGGATTTAATTCTGGCACAGAATACAATCTGTTAAATTCGGGAGGATTTTATGAAATTAATCCTAATCCGCTTAATAGCTGGAACATTATATATCAAAATGACGGTAACGGATTTGCAAGTGCAAATACTGGATTCTTTTTGTATTTTAAACAAGGCAATATGCAGTACCAAGATTATGCCTGTGACCAACCAATTGCAAATCGCATAATCGACGTAAATGCAAATAATGTAAATCAAACAGACGTTTGGGTTCAAAATATAGATACAACCGGTCTAGTATCTACACAATGGACGCAAGTTCCAGCCGTAGTTGGATTTAATATCATTTATAATAGCCTATCAAATAATGTGCGTAATATTTTTAGTGTTATAAGTCGAAATGTCGCTGGCAGTGATCAAATTAGTATACGGTTTGCAGATGGCACATTTGGCAATGTACCTGTAGGAATAATTAGAGTATGGTACCGAGTTAGTAACGATCTCACATATCAGATTGCACCAGCTGATATTACCAATCAAGTATTTGCGTTCAGCTATGCCGATAATCTTAACAATATCTGGAACGTAGCATTCACAACAAACCTGCAATATACCGTAGCAAATGCACAAGCAGGTGAAACTGATGACCAAATAGCTCTCAATGCACCCCAAACATACTACACGCAAGATAGAATGGTCAACGGCGAAGACTACAACCTGTTCCCGTTGTCAAATGCGTCTATATTGAAAGTAAAGGCTGTTAATAGATTTTATAGCGGGCAAAGTAGATATTTAGATTTAAATGATCCAACTGGCAGTTATAATAATTTAAATGTTGTCTGTACAGATGGCATTTTTTACAGTGAAAATGATCTAAACACTAACCTAGTTCAAAACTCTTCTGGTATAAATCTTACAGTGGTGGTTAATACAAAAATACAACCACTGATCAATGGCAGTTTGGGGGAACAAATCGACGCGACAGAACTTGAAAATTTTTACTATTACAATTACCCAAGAATCGCAGTACCTACAAATTATATATGGAATACCATAACTAGCTCAACTAAAAGTTGTACAGGCGCATTTTATGTGGGCGCTAATGCAGTACAGCTAGGATCATACGCGCCTGTTAATAGTTTTCTGAGATATATTACGCAAGGCGCACTAATTAAATTCGCAAGTGGTGCAGTAGTGTCTGTTGTAGGAGTAATAGGCGACGGAACCGGAACCAATCTTACAGGTTCTACAAATGGCATAACTGTTGGACCTAACGCGGGGCCGGGAGCTGTGACATTAAGCTTGCCTCTAGCATCTACTGATACTCCTGTAGAAATAATACCTGCTTGGAATACAACCTTATCGACATCAGCTGTGTCAGCAATTGCAGTTGCTATGGCAGCACATACAACATTTGGCATAAGATACGTACAAAACGGAATACCAGATTATTGGGCAGTAATATCAACTGCTAACTTGAATTCGGCAAACACTTTTAGTATGGCATATGCAGGCGACAAAAGTAACACAAATAAAGACAACAGCTGGCTGATTTTGGTTACATGGAATGGCGAAGGATGGACGGTGAATAGCCGATCACTTCGTTACATTTTTGAAAGTGCCAATCAGAATCAGTTCTATTTTGATAATTTAGAAAAATCCTATAACCCAACTACTGGATCTGCAGAATATGATTCTATCAATATTCTAGGCACCAACCCAAATAGCCAAACTACAGTTGTCCAAACAACCGCTCTAGTCCTTAGTGTTGGATCATACACCTTTACTGTAAACAATGCTGTTAATATAGCTGTTGGTCAAATTGTAATAGGTAACGGTATTCCTGCGGGTACAATCGTTTTAGCCATATCTTCTAACACAGTGACCTTGAGCACAGCAATAACTGCCTATGGCACAAATGTATTGATCAACTTTTATCCATCCCCAAGTTTAGGTAGAGATTATCTATGGCAAATAATTGGCCAACAAATAGATCCAGACGGTTATTCAAACCCTTCGAGCGTACGTGTTACCATGTGGCAGAGCCTAAACTATGGGGTACCAAACGACCCAGACGAATATAATCACGTTGTTAACCCTAGTTCAAATCCACAATTATTACTTTTTTGGGTGAGTATCACATCTTCAGATGGTTATCAATACTGGCAACCAATTGAAATACCTCTTACACAAATTTTCCAAGATGTATCTTTGGTTCCTTCTATAACAATTACTGTAAACGGTCAAACCATTGTAAATCCATATTGGACTATAGGAAAAATAGTCTATGTAATCAATCAACAAATTATGTACAAATATCAAAGTATTTCTTCTGGTGTAATTGGCTCTCTCGTTAATGTTACATCAAATTACAAAGTAAGGATAGGTCGTAACAATTTATCATTTACATGGGTACACTATGCTCCAACAGATCAGAGAATCAATCCGGCTGTAACTAATGTTATAGACATGTATGTGTTAACCGCATCGTATAATCAAAATCTCCGTAATTGGATAGCCACTAACGGTAGTTTGTCAACAATTCCTTTGCCCGAAACAAGTGCTCAACTTGCAGCTACGCTTAGCAATCTTGATCAGTATGCAATGATGACAGATCAAATGGTATGGCATCCTGTGAGTTATCTATTATTGTTTGGTCAACAAGCTGCTCCGGAACTGCAGGCCAACTTTTTGGTTGTCCCCGTTCCTGGTACAATTTACACAAATAATCAAATACAAAGCCTTGTCGTTCAGGCAATCAATCAATATTTTGCATTAGTTAACTGGGATTTTGGAGATAGTTTTTTCTTTACGGAAATGGCAGCCTATATACACCAAAATCTAGCTACTATTGTTGGATCAATCGTAATGCGCCCAATAAGTGCGCAAGCCGTATTTGGCAATCTATTCGAAATACAATGCAATCCAGATCAAATACCAATCAGTTGTGCAACAGTTAACAATGTGCAAATAGTGCAAAGTCTAACTGACACAGTATTAGGGATAACAAACAGCAATGGCTAACACTAATACATCATATATTAAACGACAACCAATTGAACTTCTTCCAAGCTATTTTCAAACAGATAGTTTGAAAAAGGTATTCAATGCTACAGTAAATCACCTTTTTCAACCAGAAAGTGTTGAATTTTTAGATGGATACGTGGGTCATATTCCACCCTGGTACAACTCTGCTACTGATTTTTATATACCAGAACCAGATGCTAACAGAAAAAATTATCAACTAGATCCAACGGTTGTTAGTAATCCATATCAAAACCCAGAACTTACTAACGCAATGTTCTATGAAGATTTGATCGGCCAATTGGCATTTCAAGGAGCGTTGACCAACAACCATAACAGGCTTTTTAGCCAGGAGTATTACAGTTGGAGTCCTCCAATTGATCTTGATATGTTTGTAAATTATACAAACTATTATTGGTTACCAAACGGACCCGATGCAATTGTATTATATAATACAACTGATTTGGCTAATACAGCAGTAGGAAAAACTTCCTATTCATATGTAGGTACCGTTTTATACATATCAACTGGTACAACCGCGGTTTTTACCAGCGATTCACCGTTGGTTTTTACAACTGGTCTCAAGATTACACCCACGCATGATCTTACAACATCTTTAAACGACCAAGAATTAATCATAGGTGGTGTAGGTAGATCCATACAACTTATTAATTTTACAGACAATAGTTCTAGAAGCTGGTCAACAAATGGATGGGATCTTTTTGCTTGGGATACAGCTCCTCTAACACAACCACTATATATTACAATTGCTAGAGGTAGCCAAGATGGTAATCAATGGAGTACAGGTAACTGTTGGTTTCACATAGACATTATAAAGTTATCAAACTCATTCGTAGTTGACTTATATTCACAACAAGCATTTCGACCAATCTTGCAGTTTGATGAGAATATTGAACTGTATAATTATGGTAACAATAATAGAGGTATAATAACAGTTGTCGACACTACGAATACAGATCTTCTTGGTACTATAGTTGGACAACCTTCTTGGGAAATACAGGGAATACCGTTGCAATCTGGTATGCGTATACTAGGCTTAGCGGATACCCATGCTAATGTAGCAGGAAAAATATTTATTGTAAGTATAACCGATACTGTGGTAAATGGACAAACAGCACCAACGATAGAACTTACTGTTGATACATTTGGTTGTCAAGGAGCAAATGCCAATACAGGATCTCCAATACACGGCGACCGAGCTACTGTTCAGTATGGATCACTACCGTTACTTCAAGGTGAGGCTCCTATTAATTGCCCTGCAAACATATATTATAACAACGGAGTATGGTCAGCAACAGGTCAACAACAGATTGGATTAGAACCGCCATTGTTTCAATTGTACGATGTTAATGGCAATTCACTGAGCGATCCAAGTGTATATCCAAACAGCAGCTTTGCGGGTAGTCGCGTGTTCTCCTATGCAACCGATCCTACACAACCTGTAGACCCATACATAGGACAATCACTTGAGCTAGATCAGTTTGGCGATTGGATATTTGACAATAATCTCGCAACAGACGTTGTAACATACGTAGTAAACTCAACTAGAGTTCCATATTACGGGTACCTTTTCTCAAAAATTGGAACTGCATCAACCCCAACATATATAGATTCTTGGTACACAGCTCCGCAGCTAAGTAGACAATATATTATAAACGAATTTGTTGTAACAACCCCTACATCGTCATTCACAATAGATCAAACTCCAGCTATCCAAGAACCAAACACATTACCTCCAATATTTGTCTATATTAACAAGAATCAAAGCGAAACGTTACTGACGAATGGTGTTGATTACACCGTGAACGGTACAGTTGTAACGCTAACTGTGCCTGCACAGGCTGGCAGTATTATTGAAGTTGCATCATGGAATCCGGTAGCCCCATTGACGCTAACAGGATATTATCAGATACCATTGAATATCAGTGCCAATCCTAACAATTTACCGATAACAACCGTAAGTCGCAGTCAATTCTTACAACAATTTACCGAAATTATCGAAAATCAAACTGGTATCACTGGCCCTGCGCTTGGTAATAATAATTACAGAGATACCGCACAACAGCGCGGCCTAGGTTTAAGTATTCTCCAACATAGAGCTCCAATGTTAAAGTTAAGCCTTCTTAACTCGGTGCCTTTGTCAAATATTAACCTAACCACTGCACCTACAGATCCTATGCAAGCTATGCAGTATGCTGAAAATAGCTACACAAGGTTTTACAATAGATTTTTACGAGCATTGTTTTCTATTGCTACACAGCAAGGATTCAGTGCTAGCAGTAATGAATCTGTGTGTGATCCTTATAATACAGCATTGTGGATAAGCACTGCATTAACACAAATCAATGTTGGTAAAACTCTGGCGTCTCCGTGGGCCAACACAGGATACGGTGGAGTTCCAGGATCGTATGGCCTAACACAATCTACAAACCCATTATATATTCCGGCAACCGCTACTCGTCTTGGCATAACATCTGCCTTCTATCCAATTGTATATTATGACACAGCATATATCACCCCATTGTTAACGATACAAACACACGATGGTGCAAGAATCGTTATGACTGACAATCAAGGTTCACAACTAGGTACAATACTTCACAATCAAAGCTCAACATCTAACCCAGAACAACTATCAAATCCTATCGCAGCAGCTTGGTTACAGTTTGAACTTAATATGTTCAACAATTTACCTCCAACTTATTCCGACTCTCAAGCTGAGTTAGTATTTGATGTAACTACATACGCCCCGGGTCGTTGGAGATCATCTGATTACACTGCACAAGAATATTTAAATTTACAGCGAGCATCTTTTGATAAATGGGTAATCAATAGTCAAGTTGATTACACCTCTAATACAGGCTATAATGCACAAGACCAATTTAGTTTTAATTATAGTACGGTATTCGACCCGCAAGGCAATCCAATTCCTGGACACTGGCAAGGAATATATCGTTGGTTCTACGACACAGATCGGCCACATTTATGCCCATGGGAGATGCTAGGATTTTCGCAAGAGCCGCCGTGGTGGACATCACAGTATGGTGCTGCGCCATACACAAATGGCAATACCGCCATGTGGCAGGATCTAACAAGTGGCACTATACAACAAGGACCCAGAGCAGGGACCTACGCAGTTTGGGCACGCCCGGGTCTTATGAGTTGTATACCAGTTGATAGCCAAGGTAATTTACTGCCCCCAGTAGAGGCTAGATGTGCGGTATCGCTACCAACTGTGCTCTCTGCACAAGCTGCATGGGTATTTGGTGACGGTGCTCCAGTTGAGTCTGCATGGGTGCATTCTCAGTATTATCCGTTTGTTGAAGCAATGACAGGTTATCTGATGAAACCTGCTGCATTTATCGAATACACTTGGGATAGTTTACGAACTGAAGAAATTTACACAGATACTACAGAAAGTCAATGGATTTATACAGATACTAACTCGCGCAGAAGCAGTAATCAGTTCTACATCAATAGAGAATCTCCATCATCGTTAGTTACTGGAGTTATGGTACCAAACGAATCAAACCTAAGTTACTTTGCTAGTGCAGGGTTTCAGGTATGGATAACTGAATATGTAGTATCTCAGGGTCTAAATGTTACTAATTATATTGGTAGTATGATACGCGGCGGAAATGTGCAGTTGGCACATAGAATGGCAGGATATGTAAATGCATCTAATTTTAGAGGCGTAGTTGATAGCTTTGGACAACTTGGTTATAACAGTCAAATTATACCTACTGAAAATATAAACGTATATCTATATCGTAGTACAAGCACCGGAATTTATGTTTATAGCGGAGTAATTGTAGAAAAGACCAGTAAAGGTTGGCTGATATACGGCTATGATCCAGTTAGTCCATTTTTTACGGTTATACCGTCTAATACATCTGGTCCAAAAAATAATATTGTAGTTGGAAATGAACAGGTAACTGAATATACCACTGGTCTAAACGATACAACAAAGAACGTGCCATATAACACAATAATGACTACTTATCAACAGGTTTATGATTTTCTTATCAGTTATGGTAGATGGCTTACAAGTCAAGGATGGGTGTTTGATCAATATAATACTAATGTAGGGACAATATTAGACTGGGCACAGAGTGCTAAAGAATATCTATTATGGGCACAAGGCTCTTGGGCCAACGGTACCATACTTGCTCTTAGTCCCAGTGCTAATTCTGTTCAATTCTATCAAAGTGTAGGAATGATACAATATGTTAATGGTATAGTGTCAGGCACCTATCCTGTAGTAGATAGAGCCGGTAACCCAATTCAAGCGCAAAATATCAATGTATTACGCGACGCCGGAAGCATTACAGTTCAACCAAATAATTCTCAAGGTGTGTATGGTCTGCGATTGTTTACAACAACAATGGAACATGCAGTTTTCTTTGATAATTTAACTGAATTTGGCGATGTTGTATACGAGCCGTTGTATAATTTACAGCAACAACGTATAAAAATATATACCTACAGAGCTAATGGCTGGGATGGCACAATAGATGCCCCCGGTTACATTATAATTCAAGGTAACACAACAGTAAATGGTCAAACCATTGTTTCTAATACTTGGACAATGACCAATAACTTTGAAAAAACTGCTAGCGATTTTACAAGATATTTCAACATAGACGAACCTAAAAATTATGAAGTAATACAATATGGTGGTGTTAATACAGTTACCTCTACTACCACATTAGGTTCAATAGATAATCAAAACATATCAAATCTATCACGGCATTTAATTGCATATCAGCCAAGAAATTACCTGCAGAATTTACTGCTAGACGATTCTGTAGAATTCCAGTTCTATCAAGGATTTATAAGGCAAAAGGGGACACTGGCATCAGTTAATGCACTGTTAAGAAGTTCAACTGTAATACCTACGTCAAGTACATTTAACTATTATGACGAATGGATGATTCGTATTGGTGCATATGGCGCAACCGCTCTAAATATCGATTTGGAATTTATATTACCACAAAGTTTAATCAATAATGACCCACAATGGATACGATTCTTCAGTGCCACTAGCAATAATCCGTATTCTAATGTGTTTGATATTGTACCAAACGATCCATTAATTATAACAGCGCCTCCTACATATTCAACAAATATATTTGGTCTAAGACAAACATATGCCCCCAATCCAGCTACAGACGTTCAAACAGCAGGATACGTGCAATTAGGGGAAACTGATTGGTATGCAACAAATACTAACGAATTGTTGTCATTATACCTAACACAGAGCACTACAAGTAATCCTTTAAAAAGTTCTGATACTGTTTGGCAGTTTATCACCAATAATGGATCTTGGATGGTATGGATCCTAGCAGAAACAACTACACAGATCTCTTATACTATACAAAGTCCTGTCTTTGGTGAGCCAACTACTATAGTAACAACAGAACCGCACGGGTTACTGAACGGTGATATTTGTGTAATTTTTGGCGTATCAAATGTAACTGAAATAAATGATACATATATAATAGACGGTGTTACACCAACTACCTTTAACATTGCGCTGAGTACGTTTTCATCTGGTTCAGGCGGTACAATATGGGTATACCGTCCTATGAGATTTTCAAACATATTTGATCGAGATACCAGTGCCCCACCGGGCGGATATGTAAACGGTAATTTAGTTTATGTAGATCAAGGTAACGTAGTATCAAATGCTTGGACAGTATATCTATATAACAATGGACAATTTATACCGTTTAGACAACAACCATTGCAGGTTAATCCTAGCCTGTTACAATCTAGTCAAATATATAATCTAGTTACAGGTGTAAATCTTGCTAATGTAGATTATTGGGATCCAGTTAAAGGAAAAATTCCCGGCCAGGCACAACAGGAAATAAATTATTCAACAGATTTTGATCCTGCTGTTTACAATAGTGGCGATACTAGCGGATATTTGGTAAATCCAACCCTAGCCTGGAGTAGTGCGCAGGTAGGACAAGTATGGTGGGATTTATCACAGGTAAGGTACATAGATTACGAGCAAGGTGACGAGTCATATCGTTTGCGTACCTGGGGACAAATTGCACCTGGCACAGACGTTGTTGTTTACGAGTGGGTACAGAGCAGCATACCTCCAACCGATTGGGCGACAGCCGTAGCTAAAGGCGCGCCGATACTGGTAGGTAATAATCTTCTAGTACCATCTGGATTTGTAAAAGATCCGTATAATTGGTCTCAAATTGTAGAATACAGCGCTCAAAATATTCCTACCACTTATTACTATTTTTGGGTAGGTAATAGCGGTATGCCTCCTTCCGGCATATGGCGATCACTTGAAACATTGTCTATTTCAAATTTTATAAAAAATCCCAGCCTAACTAACACCCCTTGGTATGCAGCTATTAGCACAAACAGCATAATATTAGGCAATGCTAAATCGTTGCTAAATGGTAACAGAGTTGCACTCAAGATTAATTACACATCTCAAATAAACGACTCCAACATTTATAGTCAATGGGAGCTAATTCGCGAAGGAGATCCAGATAGTCCTATTAATCCAATAGTTTGGTCAAAACTCAAGGCAAGTTTAGTAACTTTTGATGGATTAGGCAACGACGTACCAGACTATCACCTTAACGTATATAACAAGTATGGTACATTAATTAGGCCACGTCAGACTTGGTTTGTGGATAGAGAAGGGGCTAGCAAGTTATTTGTAAATACATTTAATAGCTTAATTGCTGCAAGTACCACTCCGATCGTGTATGATGCTACCAAGACAGGATGGTTACTCTATTTCAACAAGGCAGAATCTATACCGTCTCAGTACACCACTACCTCAACTGGCACTGTTGTAAACTGGAACTATCAGGTTTCTAATCTAGCACAGAGAGACGGTTTAATTGGAGCAATTGTTCCGGGTGAGCTAATTTTAGTTGATGCAACTGTTACAACAAAAAATCTTTGGACTATATGGGAATATACTCCAACTGGTAATGAAATCTGGAGTCTTACTCAACAACAAGCATATAATACAGCAAACTTTTGGCAATATGTAAATTGGTATGCAGCAGGCTATAGCAGCTCAGATGTTCCAACAGCAACTGTTGCTACAATAGGTGATTTAGATGCACTATCTAATCCAACTGCCGGTCAATTAGTTGAAGTTTCAAATGGTGGTGACGGCAATTATCAATGGTATGCGTATATAGGTGCTGTTTGGAAACAAGTAGCACAACAAAATGGTAGTATAGAAGTACTACCAAGCGTGTATCAATGGGCTGAAACTTTTGGAGGATTTGATGGTTCACCGTTTGATGGTGCAGGAACATCATTAGTTTTTGATCCAAACCCAAGTTTTGATCAAACTGCTGCGGTTGATTTTGCTAACATAATCGATGGCATATATGCCGCTATATATCCGGGCCCAGCATCAATTGAACTTAATACGTTGTTCTTTGCAATGACAAACTACGTTGTGTCCGAGCAATTACAAGCCGATTGGATATTTAAAACCAGTAACATGGTCTTTACAGGTTTTAATCAAACACTCCAACAGACACCATTATTAGCTGTAGACAACACCCAAAGCATATTATCATATATTAATGAAGCTAAACCGTATCATGCGCAGATACAAGAATATATCAACGGATATTCGACATTTGATCAAGGTAATATGTCAGTGGTTGATTTTGATGTGCCGTATTCTTACCTAACTGCAAACACTCCATTGTCCGCAGTTTCACCTAGTAACATAGTAGTAAGTTCATCAAATTTAAAAGGTATTGAGTATTACAATACCTACAATGCATGGTACCAAAATTATCAACCTGCTGTCAACAAAACTGCACAGGCATACATAGATCCGGCTCTTGTACGACATCTTGCTACTAAAATTGTGTTTGATAGAATTAGTACCCAATCGTTGGTTATAGGCTGGGGGTCAAGTTGGTCGGTGTTTGGTTGGGACAACGAATCAGCCGGAATAAATTACGGAGCACAGACTCGCATCGAACAATTTTACACTCCATCTGCTGGTATGATACCAAATATTCTTTCTGATCTCATGCAAGGCGTAGTTTACAAAGGACAGACTATTGGAAACTTAGGATTTAAAGCAAATCCTGGTTGGGATTTAGGCCCCTGGGGTGGATTGCTTGGGTGGGATGCAAATGCAGAGGTAGTTAATGCATATCTCGATCAAATTATACAAGGTGGACAAATACCTAACTACGACGTCGCAATAGGCGACGGAGTATCTGTTACTTTTCCATTAATAAAAGGCGCACAAAATCCTAATAATCTAGTAGTTTGGTCTGATAGTGACTTACGAATGTATGGAGTTGATTGGATTATTCCAACCTTTGCTCTCAGTGCATATGTAATAGATGGAGGTGTTGGATATTCTGTTGGTGATCAAATAAATGTTGTGGCAGGTGTTGGCATAATTCCTGTTAGACTGCAAGTTGTTGCAGTTCAAAACGGTAGCATTACATCTGTTACTATTTTGGGCAAAGGATCATATAACACCGTAACTCCGGGGCCATATCAAACAGTTTATCCTCCTCTATATCCGGGATTGGGTTCAAATGCAATTATTGGTATAAATTGGGATTGCAGCTATATACAATTCTTTAATCCTCCGGCCAGCAGCGCAACTCCAAACGTGTATATACTCTATGTAGGTACTACCTTTGAGCCTGCATCAGATGCAGAAAGTGACTCCATTTATGATGGGTATCAATTCGTTGAACCATTTATCGACGATGGCCACCCAGAAGAGCTGTATCCGATGCGGGTACTTGATTGTTTAATGATGGATACATATTCGCTTAAGGTTGGTGGTAGACCAATAGTAAGTTCTAGGGTTTATCTAACAGATGGGGTGACTGATCAATATGATTTGTTAATTACACCTCAAAGCGATCAAGCTGTTATGGTTTATCTAAATAATTTGCCATTAACAGTTGGAATTGGAGGCGATGTAGTAATCAATTATACTACCAATCGGTTGGTTTTTATTACTACTCCGGTTGCTAATCAAACGCTGTATATAACATCAATTGGATTTGGTGGCGCTAGTAGATCAGTTGCTCAAGCTTTTGTAGTTACAGGTGGCTCAGGGTATGCCATAGGAGATACTATTAGTCTAGCAGCAGGTATGATGTTATCAACACCTATTGTGAAAGTTATAGATGTAGACAGCAATGGGGCTGTTATTTCAGTTTCTGTAACATCTGCTGGATTATATCCGCAGCTACCGGTTCAACCAGTAGTGCAGTCTGCTACATCAAATCACGGCTCAGGCGCAACATTTAATTTGTTATTCACAGATAATCTACAATTATATACATACACAGGTGATGGTGTAGAAACCGATTATACTTTTCCAAATTTCAAATTAAATGTTACAGGAATAATGGTTGTAGTAAATGGTATATTACAAGTTGCAGGTATAGGTAACGATTATTCATTCCTGTCTACTGGCATTCGGTTTAACGTTGCACCAGATTACGGGTCAACCATTATTATTGCAACATTTGATAATGATCAATTTTCTGCAGTAAAAGAGACTGTGATTACAGTATCTGATCCATCTGTGTTGACATATAGTCTTGCACAAGGTGCTGTTAGTACATCGCCGCAATATCAAACCACAATGGTTAGAAAGAATGGTAATTTAATGTCGCCGCCGTTGATGCAGATATTTGTAGGCAACGGCTCTACAACTAGTTTTAATATTACTATTGATTTATCCGGAGCAATCTCTGGCTATCCTCAAGTGTATGTAAATGACATTTTATATAACACAGGATATACTATATCTAGCAATATTTTAACTTTCACCAACCCCCCGATACTTGATGCGAACATTACAGTATTGTGTGTTACTTCTACTACAGAATATACGCTTTTTGATAATGTTATAAACTTTAATAATAACATTATGTTGAACGATTTATTAGTGGTTACAACTTACAGTCAAGATATTGATTATGAATTCCGGACAGAAGAATTCGTAGAGAATATAAGTGGACAATATCAATTAACCAGTTGGCCTTATAATACATCTACAATACAAGTTTGGCGTGACGGCATATTACAAACTCCGCAATTAGACTATACACTACAGCCTGCATCATACACAATAAGTTTGCAAACACCTGCTTATAGTGGATGGGGTGCGGTATGGAGTATTGAAGGTTGGGAACATGTTGGAAGTATAATAATCACATATATGCTTGGGTTGCCTGAGGCTCCGGCTATTTCATGGAGAACTACAACTGGTTGGGATGCTACTCTTTCAACATCAATCGATATAAAGAGAGAAACATCGCTGCTTAATAATGTGTATAACTTTAGTAACACTATAGAGATAGCCGATTTTACTGTTATTACAGCTCCTCAATTTGGTTCACCTGGATTGATCTATATTGACGCCGAGCTGATTAGTTTTACTGAGATACAGGTTGCTCCAACTATTGACAATCCTAATCGCGCATTTTTAGCTGGTATTGCTAGAGATAGACTGGGAACCAGCGGAGCCCCATTAACGCTGTATAACACTCTTTGGTACAACGGCGATGGCTCAAATATCTACTTTGCGACCGAATCTGCAACGCTGCCAATATCAACTTCAGTTTTTGTAGCAGGTGTTATTAAAGTTCAAACGGTTGACTATAACATTGTTAATAATCCCCCTGGACATGTAGGCAATTATGTAGTGTTTACTACTGCACCGGCAGTTGGAGTAAAAAATGTTCAAATAACAGCCCTAAATCAAATCAGCTATAATACTCAAGTTAGTCATATTAAGGGGGCAAATGTTATAGATGCAGGTACAACTGTGCAGATACCCGGAGGGTATTCTTGGGTGCCAACACCAAATGGTCTGCAATATAGCTCTAGTGAACTAGCAATATTCCTTTTAGAGCATTCAGGTAGCTGATAAATAGAAGATGACAAAAGAAACTGCAAAAACCCCTATAAATTCGTCTGACACGCAGAGAGACGAAGATCTCGGTATAATGATATACGGTAATGTTAAAATACGTGACATTGATACAGGTAAGATCCTAGTAAACCAACGAGCATAGTAGATGCCAAGCATACACAAAAATACTAATCATTTTAATAAAGATTTTGGAATACTACCGTATCGATATAACTGCAAAGAAAATTGGGTATATTATCATCTATTATATAATTGTAAGGGCGGTTTTATTACTGTTAAATATGGCGTAGGAAACGGCGGAAGGGTTAAAAATGTTTGAAGATGGATCAACAAATCGTATTCAAGGTTATATAAAAATTCGAGATATAACTGATCCTAATGATCCAGTATTATTAGTTTCCAAGAAAAACAGTATAAATTACGAGAACTTTTCAATCAGCTTGGCACAAACTATTGCCAACCGTCCAGATGGTTGGATTCAAAATATGTGTTTTGGTAATGGTGCGGCAACCGTCAGCGGTACAGGAACTATTACGTACCTGCCTCCAAATGTTGTGGGCACATCTGCAGAGTTATACAACGAGACATATTTTCAATGCGTAGACGATCTTAGTCCACTTAATTCAAACCCATCGCAGAATTATATTACAACAGCGCATGTAACTGGTACTACATATAGCGATGTCATTGTCACATGCACATTAGGATTAGGACAACCAGCCGGTCAAGAGGCATTTGATAACACTACTAATATAACAGGTACATATGTTTTTAACGAGCTTGGGTTAAAAGCTTACAATGCAACAGATGCAGCTAGTAATCCCCCAACAGATAAATTAGGTTTATTGTTGACACATGTGGTGTTTAGTCCAGTGCAAAAAAGCCTTAATAGACAAATTGAAATCGTATATACTATCAGGATTCAAACTGTATAAATATGGATAAATATACAATAATAGACAAGGGTAACATCAATGGCCACTAACATTTATAATTACAATGGTACGTTAGCTACCACTATTGCCGACGGAGCAATTGATACTACTACATCTATTGCTATGCCGGGCAGAGGGTATTTAAATTACGGCGAACCAGTTAACCAAGACATGCTATGGATTATGCAAAACTTTGCAAATTCTAGCTCTCCTACAAACCCAACCACAGGTCAATTATGGTATAACACAGGTACAAATGTGTTAAGCGTATGGAGCGGAACTGCTTGGTTAGCGTCTAGTGGTGCATTGATTAGCGGTACAACTCCCGGCCCTGCTACAAGCCAAGGCGCACTTTGGTTTAATAGTACTACGCAACAGTTATTTGTTTGGTCGGGCGCGGCTTGGATAGTTACAGGTCCATTAGGCAGCCCAGCCGGTCTTGATCCTGCAGGAAATACAGGTTGGCCAGGTTACAGTGCGCTAACAGCCGTTCGTATTACAGACTCTTCTAGTGCTGTTCATGCCGCCTGGGAACTTACAGTTGGTTCAGTGTTGTTAGCAATCATAAGTGGCACATCAACAGCATACACTCCATTACCAGCTATAAGCGGGTTTACATCAATACAGCCTGGTATCAATTTTAGTACAAATGTTCCCAACGCCGGTGTAATAAGTACAAATGGATTTACAAATAATCAAAACAATCTTCCTGCAACAACTAATACATATAATTTAGGTAGTCCAACCGACGTTTTTGCCAACGTGTATGCTACAAATTTTATTGCTACCACAAGTGTACAGGTATCAGCGGGAACTATTACAGCTTCAGGTAATATTACAACCACTGCAGGAGTATTTTCTGGCAAGGCAACATCGGCAGAATATGCAGACGTTGCTGAACGATATGCAGCCGATATGCCGTTAGACCCAGGTACAGTTGTATGTTTAGGTGGTACTGCAGAAGTTACTGCATGTGTAACTATGGGAACTGATGATGTATTTGGTGTAGTTTCAACAGATCCTGCGTATCTGATGAATTCAACTGCAGGCGATGATCGTACACATCCTGCTATAGCATTTCTAGGGCGTGTACCGTGTAAAGTAGCAGGTCCTGTTAAAAAGGGTCAACGATTAATGGCCAGCAGTGTATCAGGATGTGCATGTGCTTATGAAGCCAATTTTGGAATCCTTTCGATAATAGGCAGGTCGTTGGTTGACAAAGACACCTCAGGTATAGACACTATAGAAGTAGTAATAGGCAGGAATTAATATGACGTACGCCGTTGGCCAAACAATTGCAGCGGCCGATTATATGGGCTTCCGCGGTGCGGCAGCTCCTAATGTTGCCTATCCATCTAGTTTGGCAGCCACAAATGCCGTAGCAGCACTAATTGGTGTTGGTTATGGTTCAAGAGGATATGGTCAAACATCAACAGTTATTCCTGCAGTAACCACAGGGTCAGTAATCGCAGCCGCAGAATGGAATAATTTATATGCAGCTATGGCCAATATTAATACACAAACAGGCAGTGGGCTAACACTACCTGCAAATGTATCAACAGGTCAAGTTATACAAGCACAAGACGGTACAAGCGGAAGACCAAATCTTCCAACTCTCATTTCAACATTAGATTCAAATAGATTAACCGCGGCTATTTCACAAGTTGCCGTTTCATCAGAATTAACCAGTGTTCGCACCACTTCTTGGACAACTTCAGTTACACATCAATTCACAATGACATTTGCTAGTGAAGATACTGCTAGGTATTTTTTTAATACAGGTGGTAACGCTTATCTATCTGGTAGCAGAACAGGTGGTTCTGCCACACACATAAATCAATCTATGACAGACCTTTTAGCACAAATGGGAACGATTAAGGTAGGTGCAACAGCTACTACATATACCGGTTCAGGTGGTACTGCATATCCAATTGGTTATTATGGTCTAACAGGATCTTTCCAAACATTGTTTACACATTATGGTTCTACATATGGGTATACTACCATTAGCTACACAGTGCAAGCCAAAGTTACAGGCGTTGTCGGCTCAAATGGCGGTAATGGTAATGTTGTCACGGTACAGGCTATATTTGCAACGCAGTTGTCAGGTCCTCAAGACGTTTTAGATGGCACTCTTACCAGTACTATACAGCAATTGAAGGCAGATGTGTTAACCGTTACTGCTCCAACGTGGGCTACCACTATATCACTTTAATTTGTAATTATTTAAAAAAGCAGTAATAATATGGCAGGAGGTCTGCCATGGACGAAAAATTACAAAAAGCTCTTGATGCTTCAAATCATAGATTAAATCTTTTAAATTTAAAAGAAAATATCAAGATTAAGGTTGATACGCTTATCACTTATGCAATTAACGGCGGGCTATTTAAAGCCACTCGCGAGCTTATAGTTTTTACAAAGTTAACGATAGATCTAGGTCATACGTCAGTTGTTTTAATAGATGAAAACGGCAATCCAATAGAAATTACGGATATTACTGCTTTCCACGCCGAGTTGTTAGACAGATATTTTCAAGCAACAAACTACTATAATACAGAATATATTAAGATAAAAAAAATTAGATCTTCAACAGAATTATTTTCAGAAATTAGCAAGGAAGATAATTGATGAATAGAGGATATCTAGTGCATGCATATAATAATACACAAATTGACTACGGCGCTATGGCATTGTGCTGCTGTCTCTTAATTAAAAAACATTTACAATATAATAATACTGCATTAGTAACATCCCAAGATACAATTGACTGGTTAGTAAATTCTCATGGCCAAGATCTAGTTAATCAAGCATTTGATTACATTATAATAACTGATATAGAGCGCGAAGTATCAGATAGAAAATTCCAAGATACAATGTATAGCAATCACACCGCACCATATTATAATACCAATAGATCAGACAGTTTAGAACTAAGTCCATTTGATGAAACAATCCTGATAGATGCTGACTATTTGGTATTAGATACTAGTTTAGACACCGTGTGGGGATCATTAGAGGATATACTTGTTAATAAATCGGTAAAAGATTTAAATCATTCTGAAAATTTAGGTGGGTTTGACAAAAGATTTAATGACATGAGCATACCTCTCTATTGGGCTACGGCAATGTATTTTAAAAAATCAGCTAGAGCTGAATGTTTATTTGATTTGATGAAATTTATTAAGAATAATTATCAATATTATCAAAATTTGTATCAATTTAAATCAAGTGGGTATTTTAGAAACGATTATGCGTTGAGCATTGCTATACACATGATGAATGCGCAATTAGAAGGGAATACAGTAAAATCTTTGCCTAATCCGCACATTATGGTATCAACTGAATACGACGACATGGTATATTTTAGTAGCGGTACAGCATTTTTTGTAAGCGAACGCAATCAAGGTGATTTTAAAATACACAAGGTAACCACCAACGTCCATGTAATGAACAAATGGGCAATTGGTCGTATGGCAGAAAGGATTATAAAATATGCAGCCACCTGAACGCACTCGTGGATTTTTTACATTTGCTCAAAATACCAACACAACTGATTATATTAGATTAGCATACGGCTTAGCGTTAAGTTTGAAGCATAGCCAAAAAAATGTATCAAATCTTTCAATAGCAGTTACTCCCGGGACAATTGTTGACTCTAGATATAAATGGGCATTTGATCAAATTATAGAGATACCTTGGGGAGATCAAGCTGAGGATAGCAACTGGAAGCTTGAGAATGAATGGAAGTCACCATGGATGTCGCCATATGATGAAACTATCAAATTAGACTGCGATATGCTGTTTTTAACTGATATTAGTTCTTGGTGGGATGCATTAGGCTTAGGCGACGATGATATAGTTTGGACAAATTCAGTGTTAGATTGGCGGGGAGGGACCATTACCAACGATTATTATCGAAAGGTATTCACCGCTAATAGCCTACCTAACATTTATACAGCATTTTGTTATTTTCGTAAATCCCCAACAGTATTTGAAACATTCGAACTAGCAAAACTAATCACATGGAATTGGGAAAGATTCTTTGAGTTATTTCTTGAGCCCAACACTCGACCTACATATTTTAGTACCGATGTAGCATTTGCACTAGCAGTAAAAATCATAGATTTTGATCAATCTAGTTATATTGCAAGAACATATCCAACATTTACACATATGAAAAGCCACCTACAAGGGTGGACTGACGATTTTATATCTGAGAATTGGCAAGATCATTTGAAGACTTTTTTTACATCAGATTGCGATTTAAAAATAGGAAACCATCGACAGATATATCCGTTGCATTATAATGTTAAAAATTTTCTTTCAGATGAAATCATAACAGCATACGAAAGTTTGTTGCAAAAATGACCACTGCATGGTTAGATTATGATCCAGAAACTGGAGACATTCTTAAAATATCTTGGCGTAAGATAGCAGGTGAGACTATTGAAATACCAGCCAATATTGCTGAAGATTTTATAACCGGTGAAAAGAAGTTATCTAATTATATTATAACAGGTTTGCCTGATCAGCCAATTTTTGTAGCTAAACAAGAATTAAAGAGATGCCCAAGGAAATTCTGGCAACTTATTAATATTTTGGATAATACCGTCGATTGCCCAAAAATTACAATTTTACATGATCAAATAACCATTTGTTCGAATAATGTTGATATCAATGTTACTCTTTATATGACCAAAAAGGATGATCCAAGTTGGCTGATATCTAGCTGGAAAATATCTGAGCTGCCACTAACAACAAATGATATCAGTACTTTGCCTATTCCTTTAGCGCAATCGTATAGTTATTTTATAGGTTTTTAAAAATATGAAACATAGATTAGACTCTTTTGATTACATTTTTATTAGTTTTGACGAGCCAAATGCAGAATTGCTTTATGCAAAATTATTAGATGTAGTACCGTGGGCCAAACGCATACACGGTGTTAAAGGTTTTGATGCTGCCCATTTAGCATGTGCAGATGCAAGCGATACGCATTTTTTTATTACAGTTGACGGGGATAACGAGGTATATCCAGAATTTTTAGATCTTGAAATTGAAATAAATGATAACGAGCAAGATCATGCATGGACTTGGGCTGGCAGAAATCATATAAATGGGCTGGTATATGGTAACGGCGGATTAAAGTTATGGAGTACGTCGTTTGTTAGAACCATGAAAAGTCACGAAAATGCAGACGATACAGCAAAAGCGGTTGAATTTTGCTGGGATGAAAGATATCACGATGTTAGAGGTTGTTATAGTACCAGTTATCCAAATGGTAGTGCGCAACAGGCTTGGAGAAGTGGATTTCGAGAAGGTGTTAAGATGTGTCTTGAGAGAGGCAAGAGAGTTAACACACGTGAATTTCATAACAAGATATGGCACGGTAATATAAACAGGCTTTGTATATGGGCTAGTATAGGTCAAGATGTTGATCACGGAATATGGGCAATATACGGCACCCGCATGGGTACATATCTTGCAATGTTAACTGATAACGATCACACAATTATAAGCGATTATGATGCTATGCAGCAGTTATGGGATAATACTAAAAATGATAACCCTTTAGAAGGTAGCGAACGATTGGGAAAAGAACTTGCAAAAGTTTTGGGTTTAGATATCGCCTTGATGTCACCAGATGATTCAAAATTCTTTAAAAGAGTGTACATGAATCCCCCTAGGCCGTGGATGCCTGAAACTCAAATTAATCACTTTATGGCACTCAAATATGTTTGATCTTTTTTTCATTGCAGATGACGACAAGTCTTGGGCACTTGCTAAACTACGCTGGCCACATTCTCGTAGAGCTGTATCATCGTCAGATGTGATTGTAAAATGTGCTAGAGATTCATTTACCAAAATGTTCTATTTGGTAGATCCAGGTTATCTACTTCCCAATGGGTTTACTATAGATAACAGTTGGGATTTTAGCTACAAACCTGCAATATATGATCAGGATTATATACACACATGGCAAGCGTCATTTCAAGGTAATACAAGATTATTAGATTTTTATCCAATTAAATTGTTCCCTACACGCACGATATTAAATCATTCTGACAATGTAGAAGATCTATTTGAGACTGTAGGCCATGTTAAACCTATGCCAAATCTAATTGTTCACTGTAAAATGCATGATTTATTTTTTATCTGGGACAATGTTGATATAGAAAAAGATAACAATGTTTGGTCTAATATTATTTCTAGATTTCCCAATGCTAAACGTATCGCAGGATCTCCATCATTATTTTTAGATGTAGCTAGAATTTCATCAACTGACATGTTTTATGTAGTTGATACTGGGTTTGATTTTTCACAAGATTGGGATTTTAGTTATATATCACCTATATGGGATAGACAATACATCCACACCTGGCAGGCATTTGATTCTCTAACCAGCGAACCACTAGGTGTGTATCCAATCAAATTGGTACCAAAACAATTGATATTAGATAATGTGGATAATATAGACCAGCTATTTGAATCAGTTGGGCATATAAAACCAATGACAGATCAAATCGTTGTTAATGAATTGCACGACTTATTCTTTATCTGGGACGATGTTGATCTATTAGACACAGATGCTGTTTGGTCGAGCATAACTTGTCGTTTTCCACATGCACAAAGAATACGTGGCACAGCAACAGTTTACGGTGACATAGCTGAAATTAGTTCTACTGATATGATCTACGTAGTAGAACCTGGATTTATTATTAATTTATCTTGGGATTTTAAATTTACTGCGCCTATCTGGGACAGAGCTTATATTCATACCTGGCAGGCATTTGATTCACTAACCAGCGAACCACTAGGTGTGTATCCAATTAAACTAGTACCAAAACAATTGATATTAGATAATGTGGATAATATAGACCAGCTATTTGAATCAGTTGGGCATATAAAACCAATGACAGATCAAATCGTTGTTAATGAATTGCACGACTTATTCTTTATCTGGGACGACGTTGAGTTATCAAATAATGATGCTATTTGGGCTGACATAATCTCTCGTTTTCCACATGCACAAAGAATACGTGGCACAGCAACAGTCTATAGTGATATAGTTGAAATTAGTTCAACTAATATGATATATGTGGTGGAACCAGGAGTTGTAATTGATACTACATGGGACTTTAAATTTACGGCGCCGCAATGGGATAGGCAATACATCCACACCTGGCAGGCATTTGATTCGCTAACCAACGAACCGCTAGGTGTTTATCCAATCAAATTAGTACCAAAACAATTGATACTAGATCATGCAGATAATATAGACCAGCTATTTGAATCAGTTGGGCATATAAAACCAATGACGGATCAAATAGCAACAAATGAATTACATGATCTATTCTTTATCTGGGATGATATTGAGTTATCAAATAATGATGCTATTTGGGCTGACATAATCTCTCGTTTTCCACATGCACAAAGAATACGTGGCACAGAAACCGTCTACAGTGATCTAGCTAAAATTAGTTCTACTAATATGTTTTATGTGGTAGAACCAGGAGTTGTAATTGATACTACATGGGACTTTAAATTTACGGCGCCGCAATGGGATAGGCAATACATCCACACCTGGCAGGCATTTGATTCACTAACCAGCGAACCACTAGGTGTGTATCCAATTAAACTAGTACCAAAACAATTGATACTAGATCATGCAGATAATATAGACCAGCTATTTGAATCAGTAGGGCATATAAAACCAATGACTAATCAAGTTGTTGTATCAGAGTTGTTTGATTTATTTTTTGTAAGTTATAACGAACCAAATGCTGATCAAAACTGGGAAAACCTTAAAAGTCAATTTCCGTATGCAAAACGTGTACACGGCATCAAAGGAATCGACAATGCTCATAGAGAATGTGCAAAACAATCAGCCACATCAATGTTTTGGACGGTAGATGGTGATACTGTGGTTGATGACAGCTTTAAATTTGATTACATAGCGCCACGATATGATCGCCTATATACTCATATTTGGTATAGTCGAAATCCTATAAATGGATTAGAGTATGGATATGGCGCTGTTAAGCTATGGCCTAGAGATAAAGTCGCAGCACACAATGGCTCTTGGTTAGATTATACCGTGAGTGTAGGTCAGGTAAAGATTATAGAAGATGTGATTGCAACCACGTATTTTGACTCTACTCCATATGAAACTTGGAAAAGTGCATTTAGAGAATGTGTAAAGCTCGTACGTAACATAGATAAAGACGCTAAAGATCTAGAATCATCAGAAAGACTGACTATATGGTTAACTAAATCTAATGACCGACCAAATTCAACGTGGAGCTTAACAGGGGCTAAAGATGCAGTAGAATGGTATCACAGCCATCCAACCCATTCTATGTTGATAAATGATTTTAGTTGGCTATCTACATTTTTTAATATCAAATACATATAACGTTATGCGTATTTTATGCAGTTTAGCTCATTGAAATTACTCACTATTTTTTACCTAAATCGCATAAATCAAGCAGTTACTAATCAAAAATATCTTAGTAAATTATTTCATTGGCAAGCATACGGTTGCATCATTTGATAAATATCATGTGAACAACTGAAGAGGTGATCGTTATGTCTAGGTACAAAGCAAACTCAGACGGTTGGGATATGATATTTGATAATCTCATATTGGATTCAGATCCACCTCCAACAAAATATATAAAAGATGCAGTGATAGTCACCAAAAGCGGGTCTAAGTTTAAGGTGTCAGCTGAAGATTTCAGTGCTATGGTGGCACAACAAAAAGAACTTGGATTTGAAAATAGTGATATCTATAGCTGCTCCTTAAACATAGATTTTACTCGTATAAAACGAGATGTAAATCGATGGACTAATAAATTTATTGAAGATATCGAATTAGATGCTGTTAAAATGGTAGAAGAATTAGAATCTAAACGTAAAAAACGTTCTAAACCAAAACCTGCATCTAAAAAGATTGACTGATGTAAGTGTTAGCTTCTATCATTAGTTAAAGATGGAGCTAACATGAATACTGCAAAAATTATATCAATAAGCAAACCTACAATCGACGGTATAGAATCAGCTGAGGATTTTATTGCCTATACGGCTAGGGTATCTAATCCTTCCAATCAGATGAACACTGAAACGTCTGAAAAGTTGTTAAAATACCTCGTTCGTAACAAGCATTGGTCTCCATTTGAGATGGTAGAGTAAGCAAATGAAGGTTCAACAAATTACCGTTGATTACGTAGATCATATGGGCACCGATCTCACTGTAGTCAACTCAGCTCGTGTCAGCTTCAATAAATCGAAAGAAGTGTTTGACGAGCAGGATGAGAAGCTAATCCGGTATCTCGCAAAGCATGATCACTGGAGTCCATTTGCTCACACAAGTGTTCAACTAAAAGTTGCAGCTCCGATATTTGTAGCTCGACAACTGGTCAAGCATCAGGTAGGCGGTGTATGGAACGAAGTAAGTCGGCGGTATGTCGATGATGAACCTGGATTCTATATGCCAGGTGAGTGGAGATCAAGACCATTGAATAGTAAACAAGGATCTGGATCAGATATTATTTCGAATATTGATATCTCGAAACACATTCAAGACTCAGTTAATCTATATAATCAATTGCTGGAACAGAACGTGGCACCTGAAATGGCACGAATGGTACTGCCACAGAATATGATGACTGAATGGTATTGGACCGGATCTCTGGTATTTTGGGCAAGAGTTTGTAAGCTACGACTTGACTCGCATACCCAAGAAGAAAGTCAAATAGTAGCGAAACAAATAAGCGATATTTGTGCTAGGCTTTTTCCAATCTCTTGGCAGCAGTTGCTTTGATGGTATTAGGATGACGTCCTTTTGTCCATCCATTACATTCAAATTCAAATAGATCTATGTCAAGAATCCTCTTTTCCTTATTGAGTTCTAAATGATGAATAATGATTTTTCCTAGTGTTTTGGTACGATTTGATTGCCGTTGTTTGTCCGGAAGGCCTAACTTCCAGCCAAGATCCAGATATTTTTCTAAATCCTCATTACTTACTCTTTTGTTTTGATCATTTAGATATATCTGGTTACTTGCCTTTGAGCATGATGTTTTTGATCTATTTGACCTTCCGAGCTTCCATCCTAAATTGAGGTATTTTTCTAAATCAACCTTCAATACGTTTTTCTCAAGTTCTCCATTACTTACTCTAACAATCTTACCTTTTTCTCGGTAAGGGCTTTTTGTCACTGCACCGCGGAACCATTGTGTATTCTCTGTTAAAAACGAGTCTAGCAAATCTTCGGGTATTGATTTGTTGACATCTCCATTGGTAACAGGTATGCACTTGTATCGTTTAATCTGTCCTTTGGTATATCCATTATTAAGATACTTGGTTATTTGATTTGAATTGATTTGATAATTTTTTGTTCCATCATTAACATAAAGCTTGTTTTTCCATGCTTCGGTTGACACGCGACCTGTTTTGTAACCTAGATCTAACCCAATCTTGAGCGGTAATCTATAATTATTGAGACCATCATTAAACCAGCTACTGTCTATAATACCGGCTAACATTTTTGCGAATTCAAAGGCTCGAGAGGTTTTGATAATGGTTCCTTGTTTTCCTCCATAGATAAAGTAATATAAGCAACTTCGAATATTGGTATAAGGAAATGCTTTTGCTAATAACAGGTGTGCTATAAAGTGTTGTCTATATGTCAATGAGATAAGATTAGTCGAATCATCTGATCCTCCAAACGACTTTGGTACAATATGATGATTCTCATAACAGTTGTTTAGTTCTATAGTTTGTTTTGCACACGATGAAATAAAAGACACATACTTGTTGTAATAATGTGAATTAGTGTGATAAGAAGGAAAGTTATACATGGTTGTCCTCGGTTGAGTCTTCCAAGTATTTATGAAGATTGAACTCCCGAAACCAAATATAACTTACTCGAACGCGTTTTTGCTTAACGCAACTACCGCAACTAACGTTGTTTGTAAATTATTTGCCATTTAACGGTTGATGTTTGCGGTCAAGGTGTTCTATGGCCGCAACTATCACTGCTGCTGATTTAATCAATGCTTGTCGTTGTTCTTGATAATCTAATTTTATATGCTTGCGGTCAGCACCTCGAGTAAGATACTGACTTGCAATTGCAATCCAATCGTTCATCGAATGTTTTTGATCATATTCGCTCCCAGGCAGGTTATACTGACGATCACGTTCTCCTGATATCTCATTAAGTATAACCTGCCTAAAAGAATTCATATATTAAAGCTTTTCTGACGTTGAAGGCGGAACAGCTTTTGATTTAGCTGCCGCAGTTTTGGTAACTGATTTAGTAGCTGATTTTGTTTTTGATGCTACAACAGGTGTTGCTTCTAATGGTGGAAGATCGTTATATGCTTGATCACCTCGAGCTTTGCTAGCTTTACGATTAGCAGATGTTGGACTCAGACTAGGTGCAATTTTATATGCACGTTGCCGAATATTTTGTGCATCAGCTTCAAGCAGTTCAGCTTGACGTAACAGATTCATTGCCTCATCTTTGCGATCAGCCTTGCTGTCACCGTCCATGTTTGATGCGTGAACATTAAACTTTTTAAGGTCTGCTGCCAAAGCTGCCCGTGTTTCTGGATCAAGTTCATCAAACCCGTCTGGAGTAGACTGTTTTATAGAATCCATTGCTTGTAAAACTTCAGATAGAGGCCAACGTACACCTTTACGAGGTGTCATTGTTACTAGATTTACTGGAACCTTTTGTAAACGTCCAGCTTGATGAAACTTGCTTAACAATGTTGTGTTACTACCGTCTGGACTCATACGTCTAGCCAACACTTCTGCCAAATTTTCGCTTTGTTGTCCTTCTGTACTTTCTACAACTCTGCGCAAAGAATCATTGTAGTTATCGGGTAATGCATCAGTATCTACCACCAATGCACTGTTTGGATCTCCAGGTAATTGCATATACACAACTACTACATTTTTACCAGTGTTGGTCAGCATACCAACATGTTTAACCATCCCCTGAAAATCACTCATATTATACACCTACCTTTGGTGAAAAGGGTGGTGTCATAGGCATAACTGGGCTAGGAGTTTGTTGTACAGGTTGTGGTTGTTGTGGTGCAGAATCTGCCGGAGGCGTTACACTTTGTACAAACTGATTCAGCTTATCAAAAACCTGACCAACTTGACTGAGTTCAGGTCCGCGAAACGCGCCGCGTGTTGTAGCTAGATCAATAAGAATTAATAGATTTTGCAAGTCTTGAATTGAAATTGAAGGCTGCGAATCGCTAGGTGTAGATGTCATAGTGTTACTCATTAAAATCTCCTAATTAATGTTAGTAATTTTTACCGTTATATATGTCACAAGTCAATTTAGTTATGATTTGGGCTGATTAAAGTTATTAACGACGGATCCCAACCTATATATTTTATCCAAGTTTCGCTTGGAATCTTAATTGGTATCTTTCGTGCATTATCAATAAGTTGATAATAATCAGGCTTAATAGGCTTTTTAATTGGCTTCATATGAGTCTTATGTCCTTTTATAGTATTACAAACATAACATGCACACACGATATTTTCCCATCTGGTAACACCGCCGCGGGCCCTCGGAACAACGTGATCAACTGTGAGATCGATAAGGTCGAGACGTTTGTTGCAGTATTGACAGGTAAATCCATCTCTCAACAACAAATTAAATCGAGAAAATCTAACACCATGCTTTTTCTTAATGTAAGTTTCAGAAATCATAACAGATGGAACGTCAAGGCACACGCTTGGACTGTGTACCTGCCAATCGTCGTAATATTCAACGGGCTTAGCATGTCCAAGAAATGAAATCTTAATAGCATCTTTCCATGAGATTGAACTAATTGGTATCACACTAAGAGGTGTATAATCTGCATTTAATACCAAAGTTGAAGCCATGATAATACGTCCTTTTGATAAAGTATAATATCAAATATCAGTTAGAACAACAGCTCTAAGCTAATATATCATACCATATCTTGGTCCCGCCACCAACTAAGCTTGCAAAACTTGCACTAAAAACAGCCGAACTTGCTAAAATACTTTCATGCCATGACTCTACATACATTGCAATATGACCTGAGATAGAAAAGGCAGCGAAAATAGCTAGAGAAATAACAAGCTGTTTAATAAGCTTTGGCATATCATACATTCTCCAATTTACAATTTTACACGTTCTGTTATTTAACATCATAGGCAAAAATTACAATATCTGATTATTATTTGATTCCAATTACCATATGTCGTGTATAATTGGTTTCAGGGTCTTTTAATTCTATACTACCTTTATACAATAGGTTTGAAAAGAAAAACATGTCAGTTAATTCAGAAGGACTGCTGAATTCATATATAGCACCAGGATCTGGATCTCTACCTTGTATAGCTACCAGGGTGCCATTTGGTATATTGGCAAACCATCCTGAATTTTGCATATTACCTGCACTGGTATTGATAACTAGACCTGGAAAATTCATCATGCTATAAGTAAGTGCATTGGCATCTTTAGCTATTGGTATTATTTTATAACCAATACCCAATCTTTGTGATAGATTTTCACCAGCTTCAAGCTTAGAACTATTTAGATCAACATTGGCTATATGATCAAATGTTATCGCATGCTGCTGAAACAGCAATATACTGAGATTACCATACCAAGATCCAAGTATGTAAATTGTAGCAAAATTGCGGTGTATGTAGCTCACCTCGCGTATGAGCCATAACTTACTCATTATCAAATCAGGGGTAAAACTACCAATTAACGTATCTGGACTTGATTCTATAATTTTTTTCAGCATGCCCTTATTTAATGAAAACTCTAGCCCAACCTTAGCTGCAAGTATGTGTTCATAGTATCATATAATTCTTTAAAGTACGCATCGGTTTCATACAATGTAATTTTAGCATGTTCTAATGCTAAATCTTGGGCAGTTGGATGGTCTTTTTTCTAAATGAATTTATAAGATAAGGCATGGTGTCAACTGGAATACTAATAACCACACAATCTATTGCGCGATTTGTAGTAAATGCAGATGCTGTGTTATACGGCGGTTTTTCAAGCATCACATTATGGATAAAATAGTTCGTTGTACATCGCTGCTCAAAGCCTTTGAACTCGCCATTTATCATATGCAAAAACCAGTCTGCATCTACAAGGTTGATATTAGCTTTCATTTGATCCATAGTGTTGCAAATATGTACTATATCGTGTTAATTTGTTTTTTTTGAGCTGAACGTCGTTAGATATAATAGATGGATTCATTTGAAATTGATCTATAACAATATCAATCATAGCTTGCAGATCAGCTAACTCTAAAGCCAGTTGTTCCAGATTGGTTAAGTTATTTCTACCATTATTGTTACTACTTGCACCCCACCTGTGAATCTTAGTCACAGCTTGAATAACTTCGCTACATTCTTCTGCAAGAATTATTAATGCCTCATCTTGCCCGTTGTCTATCATACAGTAATCACCGTATCAAATCCTTCTGCTGTAGTTGGTGGTTGAAGTTGGCTCAACATGCCCACAACAATGTTTTGAGGAATGATTTTACCTGGGCGGCTAGCCAACCTACGTTGTAATTCCGTAATGTCAGGAGTTTGAAAATACACTGCAACTTTGGTATAATTGTTGGGAATCTGAGACAATTTACCTGCACGAGATTTGGCTGTGAGATTAGTTTGATCCCATATTACATCCATTTTATTAGCAACAGCAGTTCGTAGATTTTGATTCATTTCTGCGGTAGCAGATTTAATTTCATCCTGGAACACATTAGAATATGTTTTACCTTGCGCCGCTGCACGACGATCGATAATTGCATCAGTTGATACAACCATTGTATTATTCCAATCAAAATTCTGATTAGCTACCCAAGTTGACTTCCCACTACCAGGTACACCAACCATCATATAAACCGTAGGCATTGTATTTTCCTCATTCGTTATCATAATTAGGTAATGTAGACGAAACACCAAAATATTCACACTGTTGTTCATTTCGCCATCGTCTAGCAAATGCTAATGCAACTTCTGGATCCGTAATTGTCATTTCAGCATCAGTGTATATGGTTCTTAGCGAATCATCATCATCAATAGCGGTACACCAATATTTAATCGTAACATTATCCGTAATTAATATTTCAATACTTCGTACAATCTTGTGTCGTACAATAGCTTCTAAAACCTTAATTTTCCTAAAATAATCATATTGATTGCCATCATTCTCTGTATATTGAATTACACGTTGATCATACGTTGTCAACACACGAGGTACGTAAAATTCATATCCCACATCATATTTCGTTTTAATTTTCATCATTTGATTCCAAAACGTTCTCGAACCATGACACTTGCACAAGTGATGACCTGGTCCCAGTCCCGGCTTTGAGTGCCAACCTGTTTAGCTAACTCTCTAATTTTCTCGTTCATGGTATCACTCCATCATGAAATCGTGAGCCCAGTCCTGGGTATACTTTCCGCAGGCACACTCCCAGCCGTGGGTCCGGGCAGTCAATTCGCGATGGTCCTCGCAACCATCGAAATCACCCGGACATGTAAATGGATGAAATCTCCCGCTGGTTTGGTAAGTGTTGAGTGCCTTGACTTGTTCTTCGGTCCAAGGCTGTTTGATCATCATTGTGCTTCTCCTGATTTTATCATTGACTATTCATCTCCTGGTGATGCAGCACCATACTGCCATGTAGCCGATCCAAACAAATGCCGAATGCTGTCGACCTTG
>Ga0208622_1000048_pt1 | contig 53625 bp, 65 predicted proteins | sample CryBogCBH12Jul09_FD_184621 | JGI IMG/M metagenome (GOLD analysis project Ga0208622, IMG submission 184621) | Freshwater microbial communities from Crystal Bog, Wisconsin, USA - CBH12Jul09 (SPAdes) | ecosystem: Environmental > Aquatic > Freshwater > Lake | place: Crystal Bog, Wisconsin, USA... | reverse complement strand
CCACTAAATGCTCTGATAAACTGTAATCGATACTGTCGTATTTGAGCGGAGAACCAATATTGCATAAAATAAAACCTTCTTTAGTATATTTACCGCAGCATTGGTACCAGCTTATAATTACTGCGCCGCAAGTATTTGTAATGCTCTATGATATCGTTCTACTCGGTTTTCGAGACCTATTGTACCACCGTTAATTCTGCGTGTAATTGTCATCATATCGCGATTATCTGCGTATTCATTAAGATTTCGGCTGTTCCAATACCAACATGCGCTTCGTATTGCACCATCTTGCTCTAACAATAATTCTGGATTATCTATCAAACGAGTATCTCCATACAAAGCATTCGAACAATGGGTATAATTCTCTTTACCTGTAATTTGCACTAGGCCTCGACCGTGATATTTCCATCCATCGCCAGTTTCTTCTGGACCGTTGCCCATTCTACCACCATATACTCGGTTGGCAATTTTTTGCGGTTGTCGTTGATATTCTAGTGCCATTGCATCAGATGGGAAGTAGTGCGGAAAAACACTACGTAAACCTTTGGCACCATAATTTAAATTTTCTTCAATCTCACGAAAGTCACCGCTTTCGTGACCCATTTGTGCTAACCAAGCTGCAACGCGAAGCACCGATGTAATTTGATAATCTGGTAATACATCGCAAATTGGCTGATACCATTCTTCAATGTTTGGATTTGGTATGCAGGCTGCTAGGTTCTCAAGTGTAAAATCAAATTCAAAGCCCATGTGAATATCTCCTTACAGGATGTCTGGATCAAGTTTAGGTTTGACAACATATCGTAAATTTTGTTGCTCAGGTAATTGTGTTCCGTTTTGTAATGTTGTTATTGTCTTATTATTTATAAAGCTTACTAGCCCATCACTAGCAGGCAGCCATTGATTACGGAAGTCAGTTTGTATTCTATACCATATGTTATTTTTATATTGGAATAGTTGTGCTGGTGCCCAATCTGTTCTCAAGAAGTAGTCACCATTTAATGGAGTAGCAGGCCAAGAGGTTCCCATTGCAACAGGTTTGCTGCCATTTGGTGGGATACCGTCGCCTGTCCAAATATCATTGTCTCCGATAATGGGGCTACCAACCTGGTTAGCATCTTGTCCAGGTAAAATGTACCAATGTTGCGTTTGGAAATAATAAAACGGCACTTCTTGTTGTGCGGCGGCGGCTATGGCGTCGCTTATTTTGTTTTCAGCATCTCGCGTGCTCAAGGCATCACCTACTGTTGCAAATCCACCGTTGCCATCTAGCGCTGGTACTGGATCGCCACTGGCATCTAGTATTGGTGCGCTCATAATGTCTCTAAATTCCGTACTGTCTGTCATTGGGTTGCATTTAACACGCCATAAATGCGGCCACCATGTTGGACTATATCCTTCTGCAGGTTTGGTACCTTCTTCTATCACATAGTATCTATTAATAGCAACATCTGATCCTAATACTGAATCGTCTCTTTGGTGAAGTATTTCTATAACATCTCCGCTCATTAATTTACGACCTATCATATCGAGCATCTTATTTAGATGAAAGGTAATGAATATAGTATCGTTGCTGAGAAATAATCCAAACTGTCGCAGATCAAATTCAGTATCGCCTAATTGGTAGTGACCTCTCATACTATAAACATTTGGATCGTACTTTCGATCTCTATTTTCCATGTTAAGCACGTCTTGTATTGTTGTACTTGGATCAGGGGCTCCAGAGGTGCTTAAATCTAATTCTAGTGTGTCATTTGTGCCAGGACTTTGTGTATAGACTCCTATGGCCTTGTGTATATAAAATTCAGTACCTCCTACCATATACATTTCTGCAATTACACGATCAAAAAATTTGAAATCATTTGTTCTAACAGCTTGGCCGCGCCATAAACTTAAAGGAGGCATAATATAACCCTTATAATGTAATTAAATTATTTAGCGATTACATGACACCGTGTTGACTGGTAGTAAACACTAAATACTTCATATAGGAACCAATATGTCAACACCTTTAAGACAACAAATTATAGATCAAATGCGCCTTATGATGGGCGGCGGAATGGTAGATATTGAACTTGATCCAGAGCATTATGAAAACGCAATGACTCTTGCATTTGATCGTTACAGACAACGTGCAGGTAACTCATCTGAAGAATCGTATTATTTTCTACATATTTTGTATGAAACCAATCAGTATACATTACCTGACGAAATTGTACAGGTACGCGGCATTTATCGGAGAGGGTTGGGCGAGACCCAAGGTGGAACCTATTTAGATCCATTCTCGCTGGCATACACTAATTTGTATTTGCTACAAGCAGGAGCAGGTGGCGGATATAGCGCCGGATTGTTAACTTATGAACTGTTTAATGAATATCTAAAACAAGCTGGACGCATGTTTGGTGCATATATTAACTATACATTTAATCCTGTAACAAAAGTATTGCAACTAGTTCGCAAACCAACTGGTGGTGAAACTGTGGTATTATGGTGCCAACGTATTCGTGTCGATGATGAGCTATTGCAAGATCCGTTTATTAGACCTTGGATAAGGTCATATGCGTTGACCTGGTGTAAAACTCAGCTGGGCGAAGCATATAGCAAATACAACACTATTGTTGGACCAGGTGGCGGTACAACACTTAAAGGTGCCGAAATTAAACAAGAAGCTATAGCAGAACGTGAGGCACTTGAACGCGAACTTGATCTGTATATCGACGAATCGAGCCCACCTCTAATAGTAATTGGATAATAAACGCCATTGACGTGCTGTGCATAACGTGTTATTCTTTTGAAATTATAAACAAAAGGATAATACGCTATGGAAGACACTGCTCGAGATTTGGCAGTTTACATACTGTTGCGTACAGATTTGCCTAGCTTAAATTCTGGAAAAGCTGCCGCACAAGCGCATCACTCAGGCGTTCAGATGATGGTCAAGCACAACCAGCACAGTTTGGTACAAGAATATATATCAATGGGTATTAAACAAGGTGCAGATTGCTTCAACACCACGTTAGTATTAGCTGCAAACTATCAACAGATTGAACATACTATTGATATCGCCAAAGTATGGAACTCAAATTATTTGTTGTATGACGGAGTTGTTGATCCTAGCTATCCATTTGTAGTTGATGAGGAAATCTCACGCCTAATTCCACAAACTGAGACTACAAAGATCGTAAAACCATTAGACAACAGTAAGGTGTTGATGGTACGTAAAGAACTTACGTGTGCGTGGTTTCTAATAGATAGAAACGATTTAGAAACTCGCAAATTATTTGACGGTTTTAATCTTCATCCATAAGCAGCAAAGATTGCTTTAATACCCGCATCTGTGATATCTCTACTACCTATTGCAGCATAACGACCGTGGGGGACTGGTGGTTTTTCTATGACCTTCCATGTCTCCCACCATTGCATCCATTTATTAGACGTCATGTCGTAAAAATATAACTCGCACTCTTTTAGTGTGCGATCTGCATACCAACGGTCAACATACATGGTTGCAGCCCAAGCGGTCCCACCTGATATTTTAAGAGAGCTTTTATCATCTGGTAACAAATTAGCCACTGCATACACACGCTCACAAAACCTAACTTGGTAATGATTCCTGCGTAATAAATTGTTAACGTGGGGGTTTTGACTAGGCCATTTACGTCGCATGCTTTTAGCCGCAGTTTCAACATATGGATCTGCTTCGCCTAGTTCTGCTACTGTTAATTTCTTGGAAAATTGTTCTTCAACTGATTTATGTCCTGGAAATGTGAAATGTATGAGATCGTGCCCTGAGTTAACAGCCATCAAACCCCACGCATGATCGGAACCCTTAGCACCGCCACTAAAACAAATTGATTTCAAAGCAAACAGTCCACTTGCTGATATAACTGTTCAAGCGTCCCATTATTTTCTAAAATTGAAAATGGTCCGCAATTAATCCACTCATATTCACTTGAATGAACAGATGGCCAGGCTGTTGGCATCTTATCTGGGCATTTAGCTGCACACTGATACCAATTTGGAACTGATCCGCGTTTTATCCACCATAGTTGTCCTCCATTCATTTTTTTTACCAAGTTGATCTCATTTGGAAAACGAACGTCTGTTATTACAATATTATTAGATTCTTGTAATATTTTACGCTCAAGACTGGCAACCCATATGTTGTCAAAAAAATTATTACGAAAAACTTCGGTTCCTAACTGCTGAAGAACCCAGCGAGGTGTAACCGTGCGATACATTTGTTTAGACCAATACGGATCTATTTGTTCACGCCATTCTCTACTTTCTGTTGTATCGCCTTCTAGCAACTCTCTTGGCCATCCAAATATTGCGGAACTTGCATCTTTGAGACTTCCAGCAAAGCTAACTGCTTTATAGCCGTGATGTCTTACTAGATATTCTCCAACCGTACCTTTACCGCTTCCTATGAATCCTATTACGCCGATAATTCTCTGTGTCATTGGAATTAAATTATACGATAAAGTTTTGGTTGATCAACATACTCTTGGAGAAATCTAGCCGGTTTTAAGAAGGCATTGATAAATAGGTTTACGACAAAAACATTTTCATGGCGAGGTAAATCATGTCAGGTAGTCTAGTTTCTCCGGGCGTAAAAGTAAGTATAATAGATCAGAGCGCATACGGCACGTCTGGGCCGGGAACAGTCCCTCTTATTGTAATAGCAACAGGAGCTAATAAGCTAACTCCGGGTAGTACCACAGCAATTGCTCCAGGCACTTTGCCTTCGAATGCAGGCAATTTGTATCTAATTACAAGTCAACGGGACGCATTACAAACATTTGGCAATCCAACTTTTTATAGCGCTGCAGGTTCAGTTCAATTTGATAACCAACTTAATGAGCTTGGCTTGTTTACATTATATACATACTTAGGTGTGGCTACTAACGCATATGTTATTAGGGCAGATGTTGATCTTGATCAACTCATACCAACAACAGTTGCACCAACTGGCCCAACTGCTGACGGAACATACTGGCTAGATTTAGCTACAACTACATGGGGCATTTTTCAAAGTAATGGCAACATTAATCCAGCCTATAGTTGGCAAAGCCAGACTCCGTTGGTTATTGCTGACAGCGCAAAATTAGAAGGTATTGTGCAAGGTTACAGCGTTCATAACGGCCCAATTACAAGTGGGTCAACAGTTTGCATTACCTCCGCCGGCACACTGACTATAAATGAAATCAATGTTTCGCTAGCAGCTGGTTCTAGTCTATCTCAGGTAGTTAGCGCGATTAACAGCAACTCCCTTGTACAAATGCTTGGAATTTCAGCTGTACCATTTATCCGCCAAGGAAAATACAGCAAAACAGCAACCGCTAATGGTGACATTTTCAACCTGCGTTTAATTTCAAGTGATTATACACAGACTATAACCTTAGCAGGTTCAACTACCAGTATCCTACTAGATTTGGGCTTTAGTGATCCAACTGGTACTACTGCCGAGCCTGACCCACTAAACTCAGTATTTCCAACAACTGCTTTTGGTACAGCCGGCAATTATGCAGTTAATACACTAATGGATGCACAGGGCAATTACAGCAACGCTGTATTTCAAATGATTACAGTTGTAACTAGTACAGCTACAACAAACTGGTGGTTCCAAGTTGGAACAACAGAGTCTGAAGATCTTGGATATTCGTGGCAAGCTGCTGTTCCTACTAAATTAATTGGTTCAAAATCATTTAATTCAATTTCAACTGCAATATTTTCTGATTCTGAAACTTGTACAATTCAGATTGGCACAGGTTCACCACTTTCAGTCAGTGTTACATCGTTAGATACATTGCAAACATTTGTTGCTGCAATAAATTCACAACTCAACAGCCCGGGAACAAACGCCATAGCTGGTATTTCTACATCAGGTGGTTTAAATTATCTAACTATTACTAACTATGATGCATCTCAAATTGTATTGCACGATTTGGTAAATCAAAATGGTACAAATACCAGCATAACTCCGTGGGCAACTGTTGGATTAAGCTCTGGTAATACATATTGGGCAAGTGTCACAGGCACTGTTAGTAACCCAACATATACAGCAGCTACCTTGGTTACTACATCAGCAACAGCTAATTCTCTAGGCACTGGTTATTTGGTAAATGACCCACTTACAGTAGTAGGCGGAACAAATACAGTACCAACTGTTTTAACTGTAACAACTGTGCAGGCTGTGTCAGCTGCTATCAACTATGGCGGTATGAATTACGCTAATACAAATACACTTACATTTGGTACAGTTGGTGCAGATTGGGTTGTTCCGTTAATATTAACTGTTAGATCAAATTCAGGCGGTCTTATAACTGAAGTAGAGATTACACAACCCGGACAATATAAAGGTGCTACGCCACCAACTACTGCTGTAGCACAAACAACTACAAATGGCAGTGGCACTGGTGCTACTTTCAACTTTGTATGGGGTGTAGATACTGTTACAGTTTCAACTCCAGGTAATTACACAGTTTATCCAAATCCAGCTGTTAATGTTGCAGTCACTGGCGGAAATGGTAATGGCGCAACATTTAACCTAACTTCTGGGTTCTTGTCTAGTGATAGCTTTGCTATTACATTGCCAGGCTTAACCCCTGTTATTGTTAATGTGCCTGCTTCTACAAGCCCGTCAATTGCTTATGCTACATTGTCACAAGTGGTAGCTGCTATTAACAATTGTTCAATTGGTTCAGCTAATCAAGGTCCAATAACTGCATCTATTAGTACAAGTAACCAATTAGTAATTACCAACACAAATGGTACTGCGTTTACACTAACGGACTACAGAGGTCGTCCGTTGTTCACAAACTCAGGTATAGCATCGGGCGTAACATTTGCTAGACAAATGGTATATCAAGGCTACCAGCCCACACTTCAACCACCTGCGTCATTATCAGCTATTGCTGCTAACAACGTATGGATTAACACAACCTCTGGCGGTTTAGGTGCTAATATGGTTGTGAAAAAATATTCAAGTGGTGAATGGCTTGTTGAAAATACAACACCTAATACAGGTACCGTCCCACTATACAGCACACCTGGCGCTGCTGACACTGCATTTGGCGTACTCAAAGCAATTGGTAGCATTTTTGGTCAGTATAACTATTATGGCGAATCGCCGGCTACTGCAAACATTACCTTGCTACGTTGGGATGGTGCTGAATGGGCGCCACTAAATTATGTACCAAGCTTACTTGCTCCAAAAGGACCTCCAACTAACGGAACTCTTTGGTATAATACTCAGTTGCAGGTAGATATTATGGTTAACAACGGCCAAGAATGGCTGGGTTATAAAAACATGTATCCTGGTACAGATCCAAATGGACCAATATTAAGTTCTGCTACACCATCAACACAAAGCACAGGCGCGCCACTAGTTGATTATGATATTTGGGTAAACACAGATATTGTACCATACCCTGCAATTTATCGTTACAACGCTACAAATGCGTCATGGGGACAGATTGACAATACAGATCATGTGGACAGCGCTGGAATTATATTTGCTGATGCTCGTGCTACAGCTAACGGCATGTCAGATGGACCTACTGCGCCGTCTGCAATGGTACAATCTAACTGGGTAGATTCAGATGCTCCCGAAGCTTTACTATATGCCCCGTATATTTTATTATTCAATACACGTTACAGTACATACAATGTAAAGCAATGGGTTGTAAACTATTTCCCACAAAATTATGGTACAATGTACCCAACAGATACCTGGGTTACATTTAGTGGCAATGCTCCAGATGGGACACCTTACATGGGATCAGCTGCTCAGCGTGCAGTTGTTGTTGATGCACTAAATGCTGCATTAGTCGCCAGCACAGATGCAAGAGCTGAACAGAATTACTTTAATCTTATATCGACTCCTGGTTATCCAGAATGTATTGCTGAAATGTTAAACCTCAATATAGACAAGAATAACGTTGCATTTGTAATAGGTGACACACCGTCAACATTGCAACCAACAGGTACCAGCATTCAAAATTGGGCAACCAATGCTGCCAATGCTGCTACTAATAGCGATAAGGGTCTAATAACTCATAGTTCGTATCTAGGTCTATGGTATCCTTGGGGGCTAACAGCAGATCTGCAAGGAAACAATGTTGTAGTACCTCCAAGCTTGATTGCCCTTACAACTATAGCTTATAGCGATTCTGTGTCGTATCCTTGGTTTGCACCTGCAGGATTCAACCGTGGATTGGTCAGTGCTGTGTCGAGTGTTGGTTACCTTGATGCATCCGGCAATTATGTCCCAGTAATACTTAATCAAGGACAACGCGATGTGCTATATACCAATGATATCAATCCAGTTGCATATATGCCTGGGCGCGGACTAGTTGTCTGGGGACAAAAAACACTTGATCCAGTTGCAACTGCACTAGATCGGATTAATGTAGCAAGATTGTGCTGCTATTTGTCATATAACTTAAACAATCTAGCTCAGCCTTTCCTGTTTGAACAAAATGATACAACTACACGAGCGCAAGTAACAGCAGTGTTTACATCTTATTTGCAATCATTAGTTGGTCTGAGAGCACTATATGATTTCTCAGTCGTGTGTAATTCTAGTAATAACACACCGGCAACAATTGATGCTAATCAGCTATGGATAGATGTTGCTATTCAACCAGAAATAGCAATAGAGTTTATCTATATACCAGTTCGAGTATTGGCAACAGGTGCGCCATTAACAAAAACAGCCTAATTAAAAAGGGAGCGAAAGCTCCCTTTTTAATTGATTATATTATAGGTATAAGTAATAATTATATTATGGCAAACGCACGGTCAGCTAGTAGGGTACAAACTCTTGAAATGCAATTAGAAGAAGCTATTCAAATGCTGAGATTAGTAGCAGCTAATAAACGCACTAATCTAGAAGTAGAAGAATGGTTAAATCTTACATACCCTGCGTCTAATAACAGCGATATTACGATCGCATCATTATTAGGACTAGGGAAGGAATAATGCATTCATGTCCGATGATAGCACGATAATAGAATTGCAAGATTCGTGTAATCGAATTTTTTACGAAACAGTAACCAGTACATATGCTCAATTATTAGAAATTACTGATGAAAAAAATGCGATTAATATTTTAGTTGCTGGAATATCTACGAATCTAGGTCTAATTTTAGCGCAATTGCCAACTGAAATGCAAAAAGAATATACGGTTATATCTCATCAAATTATTGATAAAAGCATTTCGTCGACTATTAAAAATATATCATATTTAAATTATGGACAAATTGGACATGCTTAAGGAAATAAATTTAGACTTTGATGCTTTTAGTAGCGGACAGATTTCAAGCAAACTATGGCTATGCCAAGAACTTGAAAAATTAAACAACAAAACACCTAGCATAATCTGGATTTACGGCGGATGGTATGGTATAGCTAGTTTGCTTCTCTTAACAAGGGAGAAATTTCCTGTTAAACATATACGCAGTTTTGATATAGATCCAGCATGTGAAACTATTGCAGACAAATTACTGGAAAATTGGGTATGGCAAGAATGGAAATTCAAAGCCGTAACAGCAGACTGCAACGATATTAGTTTTTCTAATGAGAAACCAGATTTGGTAATTAATTGCAGTACTGAACATTTTACTTCTATAGAATGGTTTAACGGTATACCATCAAATACATTAGTAGCCTTACAAAATAACAATATGCAACATAACGATCATTATTCATGTTATGACACATGCGACGAATTTGCTGATGAATATAAGTTAAAGACGTTAAAATATAAAGGTACATTAGATTTTACATATCCTACCTGGAAATTTTCTCGATTTATGATAATAGGTAATAAACAATGACTGATTTTATTAGGAAATTAAATTATACTTCTGACACAACCGCAGTGATGCTTGATCTAAACCATATTCTTACAAATTTCGCCAGTTGGGAACCAGATAACCAATTAGGACTCCGTCATAGAATAAATTCTCCAAACCAATGGAAAGATTCTGTTGGTGGATTGTATGACAAGGTGCAAAAAGTTGTTATTGCTACTGAGTTTGATTTTAACAAATGGAATGATAATTGTCCTTTATATACTAAATCTATTCTAGAAGAATTGGGAAAAAATGAAGGGGTGTCATGGGGAAGAATACGATTTATGTTATCTAGACCAAAAACTGGTTTGAGTATGCATACTGACGCAGAACCAAGGTATCATCTGGTGATACAAACAAACGATAATTGCATATTTGGCGAATGCTTTAAAAATAGTAATGTAAGATCAATAGGATATCATATACCAATGGATAGTCATTGGTATATGATAGACACTACTAGAGAGCATTTTATTTACAATGGTGGATGGAGCCCTCGTATTCATCTGGTTTGCTGTCCAACAACTCCTTAACTGATACAAGCAGTGCGAATTTAAAATTAACCGTCTGTCATAAATAGTTTTACAATAACGGAGGTTATAACAATGGCAATTGGACCAAATAGTATAGACGGGCAAGCCCCAGGATACAGCACAGTAAATTCGTTTGGAGTCCCTATACTTAATACTGGAATTGGCATTCTCATGCCAAAACTCAAACATCGTTTTCGAATTATAGCTTTTGGATTTGGAACAAACTTTAATAATACTAATATTTTTACACAACAAGTTGTAACCGCTGGACGTCCAAATATTCAGTTCAATAATACTGAATTACACAGTTATAACAATATTACATACATTGCACAAAAACCGCAATGGCAGACTATCGAAATTACGCTTAGAGACGACATTACCAATTTGGTAACAAGTCTAGTCAGTGCCCAAGTGCAGAGTCAAATGAATCATTATACTCAATCTGCAGCGCCAGCTGGTATAAATTATAAGTTCTCTATGTTGATCCAAACTTTGGACGGCACAGTTGGTGGAGCAAATGGTTCGGTATTAGAAAGCTGGTATTTAGAAGGATGCTATTTAGAACAAGTTGCATATGACAGTCTAGATTATGCAAGTTCTGATGCAGTTGCATTAACACTTACTGTACGTTATGATAATGCAACACAAGGAGATGAATTAACCTTATCATCAGTACTGCCAAGTAACTTCTTTGGTTTCAACGAGTCGTCTGGCAATAGTCCAGTTTAATATACCAAATAACTAACGTTATAAAAGCGGTGCAATTGCACCGCTTTTTCTTTACTAAATATATGTATGAGTGGTACAACATCATTAAACATAAATGGCACTAATTTAGGAAAAATTAATTTAAGATCACCTAGAATAGCATCTAGGGCGTTTGGTACAACAAACCCCGGTCAATTAATGACAGCAGTTCCTAGAGTTAAATTTGAATTTTATGTCCAATTTATATTAAGCCCAGATGCAAGTAACATGGTATTGCCGTCACCTGGGGCCAAATTGAATGAATATAATTCTCAACGTGGTATTACGTTTAAATTGAAGGACGTTGATAAACCAAAGATAACATTACTAACCGAAGAGCTCAACCAATATAATAAAAAAGTAATGGTCTATAAAAAGATAGATTATGGCGAAGCATCAGTAAAAGTATACGATACTGTTGATAACAGCATTTTATCTACTTGGATAGACTATTTTACGTATTATTTTGCCGATAGTAGAGTAAAGTCTGGCCAAAATGGAATGGCACCTGCAGCAGCTTATGCGCAATCTCCAGTAGAGGCTAATATGATTTGGGATTCGGGTTGGGGTTTCCAGCCATTGGTCAACAACCAGACAAATTTCTTTACAAACATAACAGTATATGCATTATTTGCCAATACTTATACGGCATTTAGTTATATCAATCCCAAAATAACAGGTATTGACTGGGGATCATACGACTACGCATCAAGTGAACCAGCCGACGCGTCTATATCATTTAAGTATGAAGCGATTAATTATTTTGCATTTGGACAACCAATATCTAACGCCAGCAACTTATACGGTGTTATGGATAATTTTGGATTTACAAACGACGATTTTACTTTATCTGTAAACTCTAATCAAACAGCATCAGTTACAGCATTGGATTCTGCTATTCCTCGAATCTTTGGTAATTCAACTGCAACGCCTAATACCACAGCAGCGCCAGTTGCACAATCAAACAATATTTCAAATCCCAATAATGTTACACCGTCTGCTGCAGATGCTGCTTCTCAAGCTGCTGCTGAGGCAGCAGCAGCACTTTATAGTACCGCGGGAATTGCACCAGGTGCAACTATTCCAAATCCAATTTCTACTTCTTCTACTATAAACCAAATTATAGATTTTGGTAGTCAGTTTGTATAAGTTTAATATTTAATAGGACTCCTATATGGCGATAAATTTTACGGCACAAACTATACAGCAACAAATTGCACAACAGAGTGGACAAATTGCGATAACTCAAAGAGGTGGGGGATTTCAATATGTAAATACTCTTACTGGTAAACCGTTAAACTTGCCACCGGTTTCGTCTGCGTTACTTAATAATCCAATTACCAGTAAAAATCCTAATCTTTCAGCACAAGCATTGGCATTAGCTAAAGGCTATTATTCTAATAGCAATGTGCCTGCTGCATTAGTTGAATCTATAGCATCGGTAGCTGCATACATATCGTCTACTCAGGGCGTGCCAATTGGAAATTTATTTAACCAAAATGGCGTTACAATGGCATTTTTGCAAGCATATAATGCTTTTTCTCCTTTAGGTTCGCAAATAGGCTTAGCATCTATCAATAAATCCCCTGCATGGGAAAATAATCCAACACTTCGCGGATCAATAGCAGCAGCGCTAACGGATCAAGCATGAGTAAGTATAGCCAAGACGAATTTGTTCCTAAAAATCCGCAAAAATTGGTTGGCAATGCTCGGCCATTTTACAGATCTAGCTGGGAATTAAGAGTAATGATGTTGTTGGATCAACATCCTAATGTAATAAATTGGGCAAGTGAGAGTATTACCATACCATACAAAAGTCCATTAGATGGGAAAATGCACAGATACATCCCAGACTTTCTCATTGTGTATAAAGATAAAACTGGGAAAGAACGTGCAGAATTAGTTGAGGTAAAGCCTGCAAAGGAAGCAATAGCAGAAAATGCTAAAAGTAAACGTGATAGAACAGCTTTATTACTCAACACTGCCAAATGGGGCGCAGCTATGATGTATTGTAAAAAGAATGGGCTAACCTTTCGTATATTAACAGAAGATCAAATTTTTGTAAGCAAAGGTAAGCAAATTAAACACCGTAAATGATACAAATATCGTATTATTGTCGTAAATACCTATATGGGAAAACAATTCACTAAATTAGAAGAAGTATTTGACTTGCCAGATATAGATGACGAGTCTAACACAGATGCCAACGACATCGAAGCAGCACTTGCACAGGCTAACGATTTAGAAAAGCAATTTGATCAAATGAGTGGATATGATCAACATGATATCGAAATGGACGAACTTGCTGGTTTAGCGATACAGGCGCACAAAGATCTACAAGATCTCGGCATGAATGTTGAAGTTAGGCACGCAGGAGAAATATTTTCTAGTTCTAGTCAAATGCTTAAGATCGCAGTTGATGCTAAAAATTTAAAAGTTGAGAAAAAGTTAAAACTTTTGAGGTTACAGATGGAAAAGATGAAACTAGATCGTTTAGCAACATCTGCGTCATCTAATACGCTTGATGGTACGGTAGTCGCTTTAGATAGGAATGAGATACTAAAACAATTGCGTCAAATGGGCAGCAGTGATAAATAAAAGACATAGGAGCCGCCTAACATGAAGAATTTCAAGGAGTATCTAGCAGAAAGCTCAAAAGATCACAACTATGTGATCAAGTTTTCACAGCAGCCGACCGAAGAACAGATCCAGATTATCGGAGAATGGCTAAAAAGATATGATTTACGGTCAATCACATTGCCAGAAAAAGTTCCTATGGATCATAAAGATTTTATTGATATACCTAACAAAGATGTATATAGCATGTCATTTACTGTTGGTACACCTTGCGTGTCTTATATTCTTCAACAAGATCTACGTGTTTGCACAAACATACCTGAAAAGTATATTGTGGTACGAGGCGCTAGCGAGCCAATTGAACGTTATGCTGAGTACGATGTTTGGAGTAGACTGCAAGATGCTGCGGCCGAAAAAGATAACGACGCGCATGCTGCACGACTTAGTACAAATAGAGAATACAATGCATCTGAGCAACCACCTGTAGAACCTTTATTTGGTAATGAATATAACAAAAATTTATTAACATATCTAGCAGGTGTTGCAAATAGCCGCCCAAGCATGGAAGTTGAGCCATCAGCACCTCTATTCAGTTGGCTGCAAATGGAAGATATTGCCGCCGGAGAGCCAATTCAAGATACCAGCGACTTTAACGCACAATTTGATACACCTAAACCTACTACAACCGGCGATGATCGCAAACCGGTAGATGACAAATATACCAATAGCAAAGGCACCATGTCTGATAATTCTATCCCAAAGATAAAGTTCTTTAAGGATCCAAAAACCGGCAAGGCCAAACAAGTGGTGCAACCAGTGGAGAAGAACTAAGATGGAAAGAAAATATCAGCTTTCAGTCACAAGTGACACAACCGATATAAATGTAAACAGCGTAGATGCAGATGAAGTTGCTCGTATAGTTCAACTAGCAGGTGTTGTTGAACCCCGCAACCCGCAAGCAACTATTAATGTAACCCCAGCAGATCCTATATCAGCTTCACCAGTAGCATCTAATATTGCCAACCCAATTGACCAACCAGAGATAGATCCAGAATTTGATGCAAATATGGATATGATGCGTAAGAATGCTGGTATGCCTGCTGTTCAAAGAACTAATGTTGTTAAAAATCCAAACATTGATACTGCTCTAGAGCCGTCTATGGATACAACTGTTGATACTGATATAGACGATAGTATGCAAGACGAAATGGATGAGATGCTGACACTAGATGAAGATGTTGCTGAATATGATTATGGTCATCGTAAATTTAAAGATGAGGGCGAAGAAATTGACGAGCCTGATTTGATATGGCAGGCTGTTGAAAATCCACAGAGAATTAAAGGTAGTCCGGGTGACAATGGTCTTATACAAGAATTACATTCGCAACTGATTGCAGATTATGCTAGTTATCTTGCAGAAACAGAACGCGAAAATGATACAGGTGTTATGAGTCCTCTCAGTGATCCAACTAAACCAAGTTTTGATAAGGATCCACTCAGCGATGAAGATCCTGTAGATGACGGAAGTCATAGTCCAATGAGTACCATTGTGAGACAATACGCTTTTAAATAATGAATATGCGATCCTCCAATGATGCCGGCTTTTATCAAAGGAGAATAAATAATGATCATTACATCAACTAAGCCAGTATTACTAAAAGTATATTATTATATACCAGATCATCCTAATCTATTACAGGAATTTAGTTGGGGATTTGAGGATCATATACCCGAACTAGTGCGTACGCACAAATTTTTACGCAACTGGCACAGCAATATAGATGCAGTGATATCAGAAGTACTGATAAGTATAGCAGGAGGCTATTCCAAATCTTATAGATCTTTGGACATGATGCTCTCTCTGAATTGAAATTAAAATGGGAAAAAATACAACAGATTTTGAAAAATTAAAACCAGCTGGTTTAAAAGTGACAATGAACCAGGAACAATTACAAGAGTTGATTAATTGTCATAAAGATCCATTATGGTTTATGGAACACTTTATGTATATACAACATCCCGTAAAAGGTAAAATGCCATTTGAAGCCTATATATTCCAGCGTGAATTGGTGAGAACATATTGGCAAAATAGAAATACTATAGCAATGATTCCCAGACAAAGTGGGAAAACTACAACTGCTGCAGGTTATCTACTGTGGTATGCTATGTACAATGACGATGTTACGGTGTTAATTGCTGCTAACAAATTCAAAGCAGCAAATGAAATTATGATGCGTATCAAATATGCTTATGAAGAAATGCCAAATCATATACGAGCAGGTGTGACAGAGTATAACGTTACAAGCATAAGATTTGACAACGGCTCACGAATTGTAGCAACAACGACTACTCCGGATAGCGGCCGAGGCATGTCTATCAGTTTACTGTATCTAGACGAATTTGCGTATGTTAGACCAAGAGTGGCTGTAGAGTTTTGGACTGCTATGGCACCTACGCTTGCTACAGGAGGCAAATGCATTATCACCTCCACCCCTGCAAGTGACGAAGACATGTTTGCAGAATTATGGTTTGGTGCTTCTAATACAATAGACGATGAGGGCAACGAAATACCAGATGGGCTAGGTGTTAACGGATTTAAAGGATTCTCTGCTCATTATAGCGACGTACCTGGTCGCGACGACGCCTGGGCAGATGTCGAAAGAGCTAAAATTGGTGAAGAACGTTTTCTGCGAGAATACGAATGTAAATTTGCAGGCGAAGAAAGCACCCTAATAGGAGGTATTACTCTACAGAGATTACGTGGATCTGAACCCCTTTATAAGACTGGTGAAATTCGATGGTATGATAAAATTACGCCAGATCGAACATATCTAGTAAGTTTAGATCCCAGTCAAGGGGTAGGTAAAGATCCTGCTGCTATCGAGGTATGGAGTTTACCAGATATGAGTCAAGTGGCAGAATGGACCAGCAATAGAACCAGTATTCCTAATCAAGTAAGAATAATGCAGACTATTATCAATAAAATACACGAAGATTGTAAAAAGTCTGGTTATAAAGGTGAGCCCGATATATATTTCACGTTTGAGAATAATACCATGGGCGAGGCTGCTCTTCAGACTATAAATGATATAGGTGAGGAGAACTTTATGGGACAGTTGTTGAATGAAACTCGGCGTACTGGTCTTGTTCGCTATCGCAAAGGTTTAAACACCAACGGTCGGAGCAAGGCCACTGCTTGTAGCAAATTAAAAAGCCTGGTTGAAAGTAATAGACTTCAAATAAAAAGCAAAGTTTTGATCAAGCAGTTGAAGTTTTTTGTAGCCAGAGGCGACGGATTTGCCGCCAAACAAGGCGAGCACGATGACTGTGTGATGAGTACAATCTTGTGCATACGTATGATGCAAATGGTTACAAATTGGGACGATAAAGTTGGGGAACTTATGAAAGATGTATTTGATAATGAAGAGGGCCAATATCGAGATCCACTACCATTCTCGGTAATGATCAACTAAATACGTCATCTACACGCGGAGTTTAGAATGAGCTATAACTGGTCAATTGTTACTGATAAGCTTTATGGGATTATTAAAGGATCTTGTAAGGCTCTTACCATGTACGATGCTGCAGGAAATGAAACTATAGATCCAGACAAGGCTACACGGTTCTTTGCAACTATTGAAAGTTCAAATCCAAAATTAGATGACTTTACAATATTGGTAGCGTTACATGATCAAGGACAGAACAGTTACATCAACATAAAAACTCCAGAATTAACAGATGATGTAGACTTTAAAAAAATACACCAAATTAGAAATCACATACGTACTGCTGTTGGTCAGCGAGAAGGCATCAAAATAGTATGGCAAGTATTTGATCAAGAAATAGATCCAAGGGAGGAAGCTGTGCATAATATTAAGGAAAGCAAGGACGTTAGCAAGTGGTTTGGAACCACAAAAAGCTCCTTCCAACGAATAGGAGAAGCTAAACTTATCATACGACATAATGATATTGTAAACGAAGATTCTCCGGGTGCAAGAACACGTCATATCCGTGCATTGTTTGTTGAAAACAAAACAGGTGAACGGTTTGCCTATCCTCACCTACACATGAGCGGCGCAAGAGCATTTGCACGTCATATCAGTAATGGTGGTACCAATCACGATACAATTGCCGAAGGTATTATGAATTTAAGCGGCGACTATATCAGCCTACGTAGGGCAGCACATGTCATGCGTCAAAATCAAGTAGTAACAGAATGGATAGTAACTGTTAGAGAAAATATGACAGATATCAATCGTCGGTTAAAGAGCTTACATGGTCCAAAAGGATATTCTAAGGCAGAGTCTATACTATCAACACAGGCTATTATACTTGATGAAACAGCAACTAGCAGCATGTGGCAAACTTTAGCAGAAGAATGCGCTTGTGGCCAAGATGAACCCTTTTATGGTGATCTAGGAGTTGCAGCAAAATATTTGGGTGGTGCGAATAATAAAACTACCCCTATTTCCTTCTCTTGGAATCGTAAACCAAACATAAGTGGAGTACCGGACGACCGAGAGGTATTAGAACGTCTACACTGGCAACTTAGTGAATTAGCAGATGCATGCGCCGATCAACACGCTGCTGCTAGGCTATCAGAAATTGCCAAAATGGTTTCTAACAATGTACAGCCAACTCAAGAAGATATTGAATTGGTTAGAGAGGCTATTGCTAGCAGTATGACTCAAACAGAAGAATCAATACTTCCAGAGGAAGCTGAACTAGAAAGTTTCCTAAATGAGTTTGCACCAGATGTAATATTTGCCGAAAATGATACTTACGGTGTTGCTCAAAAAGAGCGGGAACGCGACGACGAAATTGCTTATAATAAAGAACAGCGAACAAAACGTTGGAATTTTGGGGAACCATTAGCAGATGATACAGCAGCTGACAGCGACTTAGAAGAAGATTCGTCTATAAAATACTTACCGGGTATTCAAGGAGAAGTATACGACCAAATAGGAGATTATTATCTATTATTGGACCAAGTACGATATGACAAACGTACTGTTAAGAACGAATGGCATGTATACAAACATGAGGGTGATAAATTTAAAGAAATTGAATGGTTAGATATATCGCCATATGCACGTCCCAAGGAAGCTGTAGAACTTTTCCATAAGAAATATACCGATGCAGTATCAGCTGATAATTCTATGCTTGAACGAATTAAAAATCTAGCAGGATTGTAAAAAATGGGCCGTAGGGCCCATTTTTTATTTCCATATTTAAATTTGCATTACTCATTTAGTATAAATAGTATTGTTAGCAAGGGACGAAGGAGTTTTCCTCGCTATCTTAGACCATTAATTTAGGCACACAAAGGAGGCACACAAAATGGCACTAACTTTAAAAGAAATACAAGCTAAATTATTAGCTCAACAAGCTAATAAAGACCGCGCTAAAAATGGCAGCGGATTTGGTGGCGACAACGCCATTTACCCATTCTGGAATAATCCCGAAGGCTCGAGTACTACACTTCGATTTTTACCAGACGGTGACGAAACTAACGATTTTTTCTGGCTTGAACGACTTATTATCAAACTTCCGTTCCCCGGAGTCAAAGGCGATTCAGCAGGCAGATCGGTTGAAGTACAAGTTCCTTGTACAGATATGTGGAAAGCCAACTCTTGCCCTATTACAGCTGAAATCCGACCTTGGTGGAAAGATAAGAGTTTGGAAGATATGGCACGCAAGTACTACCGTAAAAAGAGCTATTTGTTCCAAGGTTTTGTTACTTCAAATCCTAATAAGGATGATCAAGAACCAGCAAATCCAATCCGTCGATTTATCATCAATCCATCAGTGTTTGATATTGTTAAGTCGATTCTTATGGATCAGGATCTTGAGAATAGTCCCACTGATTATGACCACGGGCGCGATTTTTATCTCCTCAAAACTACCAAAGGTGGTTACGCAAACTATGCAAGTAGTAAATGGGCTATGAAAGAACGTCCACTAAGTGAGGATGAAAACAATGCTGTTAATCAACACGGTCTTTGGAATCTCAGCAGCTTCTTGCCAAAAAAACCAGATGAAGCACACCTAAATGCTATTATGGAAATGTTTCAGGCATCAGTTAATGAAGAGTTATATGATGTTGATAAATGGGGCCAATTTTATCGGCCAAATGGCATGCGAGCAGATACTAATTCAACCGATACTGATGCCCAAACATCTTCAACATCTCGGCCAGCTGTAATGCCATCATCTATAACAGCATCAAGTATACTAAACAGGCTTCCTGCCAAACCTGCTGTAAGTGAAGAAACTTCGCCACCATGGGAAGATTCAGCAGCTTCAACTAGTGTAACTGACAAGCCTAAGACACAAACTCCGGATGATATTATCGCAGCTATCCGTAGGCGTCAACAACAAAAGTGATAAGTTGGGGAGGACTTAAATCCTCCCTAATTCTTTTTAGGTAGATCATTTCTACTGATAGCATTCTATTGACAGGAGAATAAAAAATGAAACCATTTGATCTAAGTAAGTTTCGACGAGACCTAACAAAAAGTATTCCAGGTATTTCTTTAGGTTTCCATGATCCAAAGCATTGGATTGACGCTGGAAATTTTGCACTGAACTATGGTATTTCTGGAGATTTTAAACGAGGGATTCCGCTAGGTAAAGTAACTATGTTTGCAGGACAAAGTGGCAGTGGTAAGAGCTACATTTGTTCGGGAAATCTAGTAAGAAACGCACAAAAACAAGGAATCTTCGTTGTATTAATTGATACTGAAAATGCATTAGATGAGAACTGGCTAAAGCCGCTAGGTGTAGATACCAGCGAAGAAAAATTGCTCAAAGTTAATATGGCTATGATCGACGATGTAGCCCGTCTTATGAGCGACTTCATGAAAGATTATAAATCTAGATTTGATAATGTTGCAGAAACAGACCGGCCAAAAATTCTATTTGTTTTAGACAGCCTTGGTATGTTATTGACACCAACAGACGTTAATCAATTTGAAGCAGGCGAACTTAAAGGTGATATGGGTCGCAAGCCAAAAGCTTTAGCTGCTTTGGTACGAAACTGTGTAAACATGTTTGGTGAATACGACGTAGGTATGGTTGTAACTAACCATAGTTACGCTAGCCAAGATATGTTTGATCCAGATGATAAGATCTCTGGTGGTTGTTTAACAGCCGGCCACAAAATCTGGATGGCAGATGGTTCATATAAAAATATTGAAGATATTCAGAAAGGCGATGTTGTTGTTACATTAGATGGTGATATTGATGTTTCGGAAACTTTTACATTTGATGACAAAGAAGTAATCGAAATTGAATTGGAAACTGGTGAAATAATTCAGGCCACTAACGAACATAAGTTTTTAACGCAACAGTCTGATAATCAATTGGTATGGAAAACTGTAGCAGAATTGTCTGAAAATGATGAAATATTACAAGTTGTTTAACTAATAATCCTTGCCCTCCAGTAATTTGCTAAATACCCTACACAAATTACTGGAGGGCAAGCCACATGAAACCATGTGTTGAATGCGGAAAAATGATAAGAAAAAAAGATAGTATAATGACTATACAATATGTATGTTCATCATTGTGCAAAACCAACAGAAAGTTAAAACAGCCTAAAAAAATTAGTCAAACTTCAGCTGAATATTGGCTCAAAAAAGGATTGTCATTGCAAGAATCACAAGAAAAAATATCCCAACTTCAGAAATCACGGAGTCCGCGTAGCGTTGATTATTGGATAAAGAAGGGATACACTATGGAAAATGCTATAAAGCAAGTTTCCATAATGCAACGTGCTAATAGCCAACTGAGATTAGAAAAATATGATACGGCTGAAAGAAAACGTAGGTCTCCATTTTGCAAAGAATATTGGATGGAACAAGGAATAAGTGAGGAAGAGGCTAAATCATACATTATGCAACGTTCTGATAATATGTCTTTGCAATATTTTATATCAAAATTTGGAGAAACTGCGGGAACTTTGAAATATAATGCTCTATGCGAATCGAGAAAAATAAATTATACACTAGATGGGTATATTAACAATCACGGAGACGAAGCAGGACGAAAGTTATGGTCTAAAAAATTTAAAAATAGACATAATTCTAAAAAGGCAAATAACTTTTTTCTAGAATTAAGCAATATATTTACTGGCTGCAAAATTTATAGTGCCTGCAATGAAAATGGTGAATATGGAATTTTAGATTCAAATTTCAATTGTTATTATTTTTTCGATTTTGTTGTCCCGGAATATAATCTTTGTGTTGAATTTTATGGAGATTATTGGCATTGTAATCCAAAGAAATATAATTCTGAATACTTACATAAACAAACAAATTTAACTGCACAAGAAATATGGGACAGAGATAAAAACAAGCAACAGTGTATGTTGAATACCAGAGGGTATCATACTATAGTAGTTTGGGAATCAGATAACATGCTAGAATCAATTAAAATGATAAAGGAGTATATCAAAAATGTCGCTACAAAAAATCAAAATTAAAAGTAAAAAAAATATAGGTATCAAAAAAGTATATGATATATCAGTGCCTGTTGCGCATCATTATCTATTAGATAGCGGCGTAGTCAGTCATAACTCAGGTTTCATTTATGCTTCATCTATCGTAGTTGCCATGCAGAAGCGCAAGCTTAAGGAAGATGCAGATGGCAAGAAAGTAACTGATGTTCGTGGTATTCGAGCTGCTTGCAAAATTATGAAAACTCGTTATAATAAGCCATTTGAAAGCCTTGAAATTAAGATTCCTTGGGAAACAGGGATGGACCCATATAGTGGGTTGATCGACCTTTTTGAAAAGAAAGGTGTCTTAATTAAAGATGGTAACAAAATGAAATATATTGACGTGCTTGGAAAAGAACATAAGTATTTCCGTTCAGCTATTCCAAATAGTCTGCTTGATACTATTATGGAAGAATGGGATGAAACAAAAATAGCTCCGGTGCAAGAAGAAACTGGAGATCTAACCGACGAGTCAGGAGAATAATATGGAAATAACTGAAAGTACTATTTTAGAAATTTGGGAACATTTTTCAGATTACATCCCACCGGGTAAGAAAAACGATGCTGCTGCAAAGTTTTTACGAATTGTTATTGAGCATGGGGTTGATCTAGATGATTTAGAAGATCTTAGAGAAGAAGACGAAAATATAGATAATGCGCTGGATGAATTAAAAACATCTGTCGATGAGGATTATATCGATGACACTGATTACGAAGAAGAATAAATTCAGTAATAGATTGAACAAATCTCCAACTACTACGCAACATGCTAATGCTTTAAATATCAACAATAAATTAGATAGTGTGTCAGCTGGTGACACACTATCTAATACTACACACAATTTTGAAAAATTAAACACAACTATCGATCCACCAGCCGAAACAACTTTATCTAATATATTTTGTTTATTGAATAGAATAGAACGCGCTAGATATCTTAATAGCTTTGACGATGCAGTTTGGTTGCAGATAGATCTGCAAGAACAAATACTCTTAACTCTTAACTCTTAACTCTTAAAGATATAGATATGAAACTTTCACAGATACAAACTAAGAATATGAACTGAGGAATTATGTGGTATAACCGGGTAGTTGAAAACCTTTCTGAGATTCCGTTGGCAATTGACTATTATAATAACGAATTAGAGCTGTCAAAAAACGAAACAAAAATTTTTGGTAATTTAGAAAAAAACTCGCAAGAATTGTCCGGAATAACCTCATATCGATTTGGTCAACTGCAGGAGATTGAAGCAATACTTAAACATGTTAATATCAAATATGACAAAATGAGAAGTGACCACTATCGACGATATTTGGAAAGATATCAACGCGACCTAACAGATCGCAGTATAGAAAAATATATAGATGGCGAAGAAGATATCGTAAATATGTGTATGATAATTAACGAGGTTAGTTTGATCCGAAACAAATACCTTGGATTGATGAAAGGTTTAGATATCAAAGCTTGGCAAATTGGACATATAGTAAAATTGCGAGTAGTTGGTATGGAAGACGTAAACCTTGGCACCAAGGGAGGGTAGCTTTTTATATAATGAAAAAATGCGAAATAATTATTATTGATGAAACAACTGTTAAGTTGGAAGGTCTCGACCTTCCAACTCGTAGAGCATGTGTAAATGCCGTTAAATACTTTCTCCCTCATGCTAGATATAGTCCAGCATATAAACTAGGTCGTTGGGACGGTACAACAAGTTTTTGTACACTAGGAGGCCGCACATATCTAAATCTTCTCGATAAAATACTCCCTGTTCTTGTTAACGAAGGATATGAGTTTGAAATTATAGATCATCGTGCTAGTCATACATTTGAATTTGAAACTATTGACGATAATTTCTTAAGTCATCTGCGATGGCCAGCAGGACATAGATTTGCTGGTGAACCTATAATTTTACGTGATTATCAGACACAAGCAATCAATGAATGTATCAACAATTTACAAGGTATATCAGTAGCTCCAACTTCGGCGGGGAAGACGATCATTACTGCCAGCCTCAGCATGCTGGCAGAAAAATACGGTCGAACTATTGTAATTGTACCAAATAAAAATCTAGTACAACAAACAGAAGAAGATTATAGAAATATTGGATTAGATGTTGGGGTACTCTACGGCGATAGAAAAGAATACGATCGAACGCATACTATATGCACATGGCAGAGTTTGATGGTGCTCGATAAGAAGAGCAAAGATGCTCTCGATGACGAACAGCTAACGGTATTTTTAGACAATTTAGTTGCTGTAATATGCGATGAATGTTTTGACGGTGATATGCGAGTTTTAACACCTAACGGCTATATTCCAATACAAGACATATTACCTGGACAACAGATTATTAATTTCTCTGAAGAGTTACAACAATTCAAAATTGATACTGTTGTGAAACAACATTGCAACTTAACTAACTCGATAAATGAAAAGATGTATGAATTAGAATTTGATAATGGTTCAAAAATAAAGGTTACTGGTAATCATAAGTTTTTAACCACTATTGGTTGGTGCCGTGCTGACGAATTAATTTCTGACCACGAAATTATTGATTACTGTTTAACATAAATACATGTTGTTAAAAATATGGTGTTTATATATCAACATTTATACAAATGAAGGATAGACTTAATTCAAGATTAGAATTTTACAGACAACACACTCGAGTAGTTGATTACACCAGATCATCTATAACATTATCTACCGGATCAATATTAATTTGGTAAAGACAATAAACAGCTAAAACGTAGATTACTATCTAACCACACCACAATATGGATCAAAAATTTAGATAATCTTCTTAACGGCAATGTAACAGAAACAGAAATAAAACACAAACTTGCTGTTATCCGAGGCAAAAAATCATGGGCTATGAATAGTGAGACTATACGGAAAAAATTTGAATACAGGCATACCTTGGAGTAAAGTAAAACCCGGTACATTTACAGGTAATAAACATTCAGCCGAAACTACAAAGAGAATAAGCCAAAAGAATAGTGGTAACCGCAACGGCATGTACGGGAAAGTACATACAGATGAAGAAAAATCTAATCGATCAAGAATAATGAAAAATTTAATATTAGCTGGTCAATTTAGGCCTAATTCTAGTAATCGATTTAATAGATGGGATGCAACATTTGATGATAAAAAATACAGATCTAGTTGGGAAGCCTTATACCATTATCATAATCAACAAGCCAAATACGAACAACTTCGACTTTTGTATATATTAGATAATAAAGAATATGTATATATTGTTGACTTTATCGATCATATCAATCAACTTGTCATTGAAGTCAAACCTAGCAATTTATACAAAGGTCCCAAATGGGAAGCGAAATATACTGTTCTCAGCAATTGGGCAAAACAACATGATTACCAAATATTGCTTGTTGATCAACAGTGGTTAACATCGAATATAATATGCCCAGATTTAACTAGAGTTGATTCCAATACAGCAAGAAAAATAGGAAATTTATATGAAACTGATAAATCGTGTAGAAATTAATAAACCCAACGAAGTTTTCAATCTACATATACAAGATGATCACAATTATGTTGTAGAAGGAGCTGTAGTATCTAATTGTCATAGTGTAAAAAACATGAATGTTCTCCACGGACTTCTTACAACAACATTTGCAAATATTCCTATACGATGGGGATTAACAGGAACAATACCAGAAGAAGAATATAACCAAGTAAGTTTGTTTAGCGCAATTGGACCGCTAATTGGCCAGCTTACTGCTCATGAATTACAAAAGCAAGGGCATTTAGCACAATGCCATGTTAACATTCTTCATACACAAGATGCTGTAGTTTACAACAACTATCAAGAAGAATTAAAATATCTCGTTACTAATAAGGACCGATTGCGTTGGCTATCAACAAAAATATTAGAAATATCCAAAACAGGCAATACGTTGGTTCTTATAGATAGGATAGAAACTGGTGAGATACTACAAGAACTGTTGCCAGATGCTACATTTATAAGTGGCCAAATGAAAAGCACTAAACGGAAAGAACATTACAAAGAAATCAATTTAGCTGACAATGCAATTATGATTGCTACGTATGGAACAACATCAACCGGAATTTCTATAAATCGCATATTCAACTTAATATTATTAGAACCTGGTAAAAGTTTTGTTAGAGTAATACAAAGTATTGGTCGAGGACTAAGAAAAGCTGACGACAAAGAAGCAGTTAATGTATTTGATGTGGCAAGTAAATGTAAATTTTCAAACAGGCATTTGCTAAAACGTAAGAAATTTTATGCAGATGTCCAGTATAACTATTCGATTGAAAAAACAACATATTAATAAACATCTTAAACAATCTCATAACAGTGAGATACAATACCACATTTTCACTAAGCTCTCACAATTTGGTCTTTTTTATCAAATATTCACTCATATCTAGTATTATTAAGATAACCCATTAACATTTTTTAATAAGCTACTAAATTATTTGTAAATACCTGCCTAGTATCAAGCAGGAGAACGACCATTCGCATATTAACACACGAAAATCAGTCATATGCTATTAATCAAATACCCGATCGTGTAGAAGATCTGCGCTATTGTGTCCTAGATTACTCAAATCAATCTGATGTCGACTATTATTTTTTACCATTAATCTTTTTAGAAAGCTTTAACAGCCCATGTATTGACATACGTATAGGCAATTTTAATATACAAATGCCATTAGATTGGAGTGTTATTATCGGAGATATGCATTTAGGTGATTTAGAGGTTATGCCGTTAGTATATCTTATGGATAAAGACTTTGATGTATTTTGTTTTAATCCTATTAAGGGATATATGCCAAGTTTTTTAAGACTTGAAATTATCAACACATGGCCCGACGTTAAGTGGTATTTTCCAAAGTTAAAAAATGGACATCTGCTGGCCGTACCTCTTACTGAAGGTGAAAATCCATTATGTGCTTTCTTTGTCAAAGAAATTGGAAAAATTCCCGACAATTTAGATATACGTAAAATCTTTTAATCAGCAGAAACCCCAGAAATTTCGCTCTGGCTAATTTCTGGGGTTTTGCCGAGTCTGTCTGCTTTTGCAGAGCAGCAATTAAGCTGTTTGAAGTACAGCTTGTCCGTCTACCGGAGTTGTTCCGGTTGGTACCCATTCATACGTGTTATAGTCAAATGTTGTAACTGAAAGATTTCTAATGATCATAGCATATTCCATGCTGGCAATAGGTGTAACTGTCACAGTTGGGCGTGTTGGACCAAAAGATCCTGGCGAACAAATATTGAGAGACGTAACAGCTCCGCATGTAATAGCAGCTGATGCAAGTGCATTTCCATTGCCGCTAATGGTTACAGCAGCGGCTTGATAATTACTGCCAGCAGCAGTTAAGTGAAGCGACGAAAGGCTGTAAGTAGCTGTTGCTTGCGCTCCGGTGCCATTACCAGATTCGGCTGTAAATGAAACTGGATTAGCAGGCATTGCTGTGTAATCACCTGCGTAATATACACCTAAGCTGCTTACATCCCAACGAACATCAAATGTAGCACCAGTTGCCCACGCATTTGCCTGCTTTGATGCAGAATATGGTGTGCATGGCTGTATAAGAACATTAGCAGAGGTACCTGGTGTAGTATATGTGATACCATTTACGATACCATTACCTTTAGTCGATGCTACTGTAACCACTGTTGGTGTATACCAGCCTGTATATCCCCAAGTAAATGTATCGCCAACTGTATATCCAACAGCGCCGCCTCCTGATGTAACTGAAATATTACCAAGTGTTACTGTGTCAACTCGAGCATTTGCAAAGTGATTTAAAGAATGTGTGCCGCCAGACATATCGAGAATTTGACCTGGAACATAGCCTGCAGTAGTAGGCCCAGTTCCTCCAACGGATACGGTATAGTTGCTTACACCAAGGTTAGCAACTGCTGTAGCACCGCTACCGGTTGATCCAAATGGTGTTACTGTAATATTTGCCTGACCTGGTAATAGCGAAACTCCGCCATTAGTTAGTTCAACTCTATTGCAATATAATCCACACACTGATACCATATTATAAGTACTTGTAGCCTTCTGTGCGCATATCCAGGCAGACGCAGTTCCACCTTTACCAACGAAATATGCAGTAGCTTCAATTTGTTGTCCTGAATTGGAAACATTTCCAATGTAGTTTTTATTAATCGGGCGTCCCATGTTGTTTCTCCTAAATGTTGTGCCGTTCTAGGGCTACGCGGTTGGGTGACCGCATAATGCTAGATGATTGTATTTATGATATACTATAGAAAATAGAGTTGAATAAGGAGTTGCAATACCAAGTTTAATTAGTAACAATTAGGTATAATAAGGAGAATATTTGGTGGCAATAGGCAAGAAGCATAAATTAGATTTAGGTGAGATATTGCACGCATTAGATAATCGAAATCTCAATTATTATAGTAATCTAACAGATGATGAAAGAAAAGGTTATTCACCGTTAGTACTAATGAGATTTATGAGCTCACTTAATGCACAGAATCCAAATGCCAGTTATGCAGTTATGGTAACAAATGACCTAGTTAATTTAGGATTTTTTAGTTTAAGTAAACATCCAGAATTGCAACATAAGTTACTATGCTTAACAGGTCTAGGAGGAAAGCAATATAGACCGTGGATCGCCGCCAAAACTAGTAAAAAAGCAGGCAAAATTGACCAATGGTTATTAGAACGTTTTCCGCACTTGAATGATGATGAAATACAAATAGTAAAATCTTCTTATGACACTAAAAGTTGGACTGCCTTTGTCAAAAGTAGCGGTGCAAGTGATGTAGAAGTTAAAGAAATGATTGAGGCGTGGAAAAAACAAGTTGCATGACAGGGTTTGAATGCGAATTTTGTAAGAGAAGCTTTGTTAAAGAAGCTAGCCTTATTAACCATAGCTGTGAAAAAAAACGACGTTGGTTTCAACGAGACGATCCGCATGCTCGATTTGGATTTATAGCCTGGAATAGATTTTACGAATTGAATACATTTAATAAATCTAAAAATTTTAAAAACAGCTATAGAAATTTCATCGATAGCCAATATTATCTAGCATTTGTAAAATTTGGTCGTCATATACGTGATCTTAATGCAGTAGAGCCTGCTAAGTTTATAGATTATGTGATTAAAAACAATCTACCTATTGATAAATGGACACACGACTTTGTATACGAACAATATGTTAGAGAGCTCACGCGGCAGGAAACAGCTGAAGATGCGCTGGAGCGTAATATAATGTTGATGAACGAATGGAGCATGCAAACATCAGAACTTTGGTCAGATTTTTTTAGAAAGGTTAATACTAATCAAGCTATAGCATGGATACGCAGCGGCAGGATATCGCCGTGGTTACTGTACAATGTTGACAGTGCTGTTGATTTTTTTGAAAGATGTACGCCAGAACAAATAAGTATGATTAAGGAATATGCGCCGCCAGGGCCGTGGAAAATACGTTTTAACAAAAATAAAGAAAGTTGTGATTTTATACGCAACACACTTAGACAAAATGGGATGTAAAAAATGAGTGATACTTATAACGATATGTATGGAGATAACGGTGATAACACTACTCCAGCAACGCATGAAACAACTAGCATTAACCTACAAGAAAAAGGCATGATGACGGAGATAGAGATAAATGGTAAGAAAATTTCTGTTGTTGATATCTCAATTGTGATGAAGCTTAACAGCGATTTAAGAACTATGAATGCAATTATAGCTAAATTAACAAACGACATACGTAATCTTACTATCAGGATATCTAATGCAGAACGTCGCTTTACAGCTATTAATGCAGAGCTTGATAACAAAGTTGGATATGAATGAACAAATTTAACACAAAAATACCAAATTTATGGATAGAATCTCATCTTGATATATTAGCAATGTATTCGACAGAAGCTATCTATAGAGAATCTCCTTTAGGTATGTGGTTAAATGATCGAAATATTCAGTATTCTATTACACAGCTTTCGAATTTTCAACAGGTTTTAGAACTTGACATAAACCAAGATACTACTACAGAATTTATCCTAACTTGGAGTGACATTTTGTGCGTAAATTAGTAGGCGATGTTGATATAGATTTTGCTGATCGTAATCAAGCATTAGAACTACTCAACTACGTACCAGCATCAATAATACGTAACAACACTATAATAAAACATAATACTGGTGTGTATTTTCATGCAGTACCTATGGATCCATTAACCGGATTGGCTAGCTTACATTATGAAGAAGCAGAACAACAAGGATGGTATAAACTAGATTTACTTAATGTTGGTGTATACGAATCAATAAAAAGTGAACAACATTTATTAGATCTGATGTCGCGCGATCTAGACTGGAATCTACTTACATATCCAGAATTTACATCAAAATTAATTCATTTGGGCAATCATGCTGATATGGTATCAAGCTTGCGACCAACTAGTATTCATGACATTGCTATGGTACTTGCATTAATTAGGCCAGGTAAAAGACATTTAGTTGCAAAGTGTCAATTATACGGATTTGATTCTATAAAAGACGAAATATGGACAGAACCTAGCGCCGGAGCATATGCTTTTAAAAATGCTCATGCTATTTCATACGCAATGTTGGTAAAGGTACATGCTAATATTTTAGTAGAACAGGCTACAACCGATCTTCCTGTTGACAATCCTCACGACTAATATATAATCTTAAACTATAACATAGGAGTTGTTGATGCCAACTATTGCTCTAGATATTTCTAGTGAAACAAATTCACTTGGAACTAATGTAAGATTGTCAAGCAAAGACAAAAAATTTAACGTAATTTTAGCAGAAAATCTAGAATTTGACCCGTTGCAAAATACCAAACCCGCCCTTAACAGCAGTTATTTTTTTCGAAGCCCAAATATCAAAAATTATGATTGGGCTGAAATGTTAAACACGCTCGGCAGAATGGATGAGGCTTTTACCCTTACTGCAGAGCTAGATCGACAGAAAGGTTATGAAGACGTTGTAACAGCATGGATTCGATTTGAAGATGAAAGCGATGCTGCTATGTTTGCCTGGGCTAATGTTGAAAATTGGCAAAAATGGAGCGATATTCAAGAAGATGAATATCGCAAAGACAAAAAGAAGTCTAAGAAAAAGTTAAAAATTAATGACGACGGTACAGTAACAGTCAACGTAACTGTTACAAAACTTGGTAATTAATTATCTGCTTTAACAAGCTGTATGGTTCTACGTTTTAATTTTTTATTGATTAAATCCATAACGTTTATAATAGGACCTTCTACAACTGTTGTTTCTTTGCGAGCAAAGGTTTTAAGGCATTTTTTAAATGGTTTAAATCTTTCTCGCAAGAAAAGATTTATTGGTATAGTCCTGTTACTTTCCCACCACCATGTTTCTCCGCAAAGTAAAAATTCTTTTTTACTTTCGTGAGTAAAACTAGGATCGAGTACATATACACTGATAAATTGTGCATCTGAATTTTGCATAATTCCTATGTATTCGGTGTTTAAATATGTTACTATAGTTAGAAAAGGAAACTTTTCCTGCAATAATTTAAGTGTTTCTGGTGTCATAGCTGCCAATCATTTCTGATGGTATTTATTGTCGTTCCTATGGGTGACGAATAAACATATAAATACACAAAGAGAGGCAAATGGTAGCAAATGGTCGATCAAGTTCTGTTCCAGTTCAAAGAGTACGTTCAACTCTGGTCGACCGGAGGTAATGCTCCTAACATAAATGGACCTATGATACAATACAATACCAAAGTCTACAAAGGCGCAACAAATACCATAGATTTTGTGGTGAGAAATAACGACCGTAAGCCTGTAAATTTGGTTGGTTACCAAATAGATGCGCTGTTACAACGAGTAGAAAGTGTAACAACTGTTCCCGGTAACGGTTATAATCCGCTGGCAGAGTTGCTGCTTATACAACCGGTGCAAACGTTACAAGATACGGCTGGTACATGTCGCTTGACATTATCCGAGCTTGAAATAGGGCATTGGTTAGGTGGGTTCTACAGATATACTATACGTCTAACAGACGTTACAGGTCGTCAAGAATTTCTTTACACAGACATAAATCGTAGCACATATGGAACCTTCGAATTGGTAGAAGGTATGAGCACATCTCTTGTACCTGCAGTTAATGTTCCTGCGTATCAATTTACACCCGAAACAGTTGACGATCTTACCAGCCAGTATATATTTGCTTCGGGTGCGCTGCAAGGTGACGCTCAAGCGCAGCGAAGCAACGGAATGCACACCGTTGTTGCATACACAGGCAACGGGTACGCAGGCAAATTTTGGATACAAGCAAGTTTAACATTGAGTGCGCCTACTGCGATTGATTGGTCAAATATTCCTATTGGTAATGGCACAGATTATTTCCAGTATTCTCCACCTTATAACAGCCCACCAATAAAAGTTTTTAATTTTACTGGTAATTATTATTGGGTAAGAATGGTGTTTGAAAATCCATATTATCTACAGTGTAGCAAGTGTAATCAATATTATTGTGTAACCCCAATAATACCTGCTGCATCACGCCCTTGGCCGCCGTGTGGTCCAATGCAGTGCGGCCCATCGCCATTCACATGTAGTACACGTTCGGCTAGAGCATTTAATCCACCACAAGGTCCGTGGCCATGTGGACCAATACCACCCGTTTGGCCGCCGGCGCCATGTGTCCCGCCCACACCCTATCCTCCTGCTCCTTATCCGCCGCCACCAGGACCTTATCCTCCTGCTCCGCCACCTATACCATATCCAATTCCACCTCAGGGCCCACCTGCATTCCCAGAATGCAATCACGGATATTTTGCAGGAATTCTGTATAAAAACTGATATTGTAACACCAACTATACTAGTATTAAACTGTTAGTATGGCATTGATTCTGCATCAACTGGTACAAGATTATCTTCCTATTAAACGCAGGCAGAATCAAAAAGGGTGGATTGTATTCAATTCAGTATGTTGCCATCATCGAGGACATAGTCAGGATACGCGAGCACGAGGAAATCTATTAATATCATCTGATGGTAATATGATAGTCAACTGCTATAACTGCGGGTTTAAAACTGGATATCGAGGAGGAGATTTAAGCTCAGGCCTTGAGATATGGTTGAGATATTTGGGAGTACCTCAGGCTAAAATACAAGAAGCAAAATTAGAAATACTCAGTAAAAAGCTCAGTGGTGAACTAGACACCATTGATGATACACAATGGTTCCGCACGGAACATTTTCCAGAGGTGCAACTTCCAAAACATTCTAATACAATAGAACATTGGTTAACACAAGACGATCTATCAGATGACTTTATCAAGTGTGTAGAATATCTAACAAATCGTGGTAGAGCTGTTGCAAGTAGCTATCATTATTATTGGACTCCAATTACTCGCTGGGATCTTAATAATCGAATAATAATCCCATTTTTCCATCATAATAAAATAGTAGGGTGGACAGGTAGATATTGCGGCATTCCTCCCAACAATGTTCCGCGCTATTTTAATAGCGATATTCCTACTGGTTATTTGTTTAACAATCAAGTGATGCAAAACCAGCATCGACAATATGTGCTGATAACTGAAGGGCCGTTTGATGCTATAGCTGTTGATGGTGTAGCAGCCTTGGGTAGTAAAATGAACAAACAACAAATAGCATGGTTAAATTCCATTGATCAAGAGAAGGTAATTGTCCCCGATAGACAATTAAAAAATCAAGAACTTATTGATATTGCACTAGAGCAAGGATGGTCAGTAAGTTTTCCCGATTGGGATGATAAAATTAAAGATGCTGCACAGGCTAGTGCTACATATGGTAGACTTTATACTATAGCTAGCGTCATAAAAGCTAGAACTAATAGCAAATTGCAGATTAACATGAAACGACAAATGATGAGGGGTTAATATGGATAGGGATCAAGATGAAATAATAGAATATACCGAAGACAAACAAAAACTACTAATAGACATGTTACTGAGCAGTGAAGAAATATTTGCACGCTGTCAGAACATTCTTAATACAAAGTATTTTGTTAACAAACTTAGACCTGCGATGCGATTTATACTGTCACATGCCGAAAAGTATAGAATTCTACCAAAATTTGAACAGGTAAATGCAGAAACAGGTTTGAATTTTACAAAAATTGATAACATTGGCATTCAACACCAAGATTCATTTTTAGATGAAATTGAGGAGTTTTGTAAAAACCGAGCATTAGCAGATGCGGTTTTGAGTGCTGTTGATCTTATAGAAAAGGGCAATTACGGTGAAGTGGAGAAGCGGGTAAGAGAAGCAATACTGATAAGCCTACAAAGTGATATTGGTACCAACTATTTTGCAGATCCTCGTAGTAGGTTAATGAAGATTAAAGATAATAATGGACAAATCAGTACAGGTTGGCGAGATGTTGATGATAAATTATATGGCGGTGTAAACAGAGGCGAGATCACCATATGGTGCGCAGGCTCTGGTGTTGGGAAGTCATTGTTCCTACAAAACATAGCTATTAATTTTGCATTAAAAGGACTCAATGTAGTATACATCACTCTAGAACTGAGTGAAGAGCTTTGCTCTATGCGGATGGACAGTATGCTGAGCGAAGTACCAACAAAAGAAGTTTTCCGCAAAATTGACGAAGTTGAAATACGTGTAAAGCAAGCAGGCCATAGAAGTGGAGGTCTACATGTCAAACAAATGCCACAAGGAAGTACATGCAACGATATTAAAGCATATCTCAAAACTTATGAAATTGAAACAGGTAAACGTCCAGATGCGCTGGTAGTTGATTATTTAGATCTATTATTTCCAAATAACAAAAAAATTGACCCAAGTAATTTGTTTGTTAAGGATAAGTTTGTTACAGAAGAATTACGCGGCCTAATGGTAGAAAGACAAATGATCGGTCAGACCGCTGCACAATTAAATCGTTGCCTTACTCTTGACTCGACTGTAACTGCCAATGGTAAAACTATCCAAATCAAAGATGTCAATGTTGGCGATTGGCTAGATTCAGATGAAGGACCTGTTAGCGTAACTGATGTAACCAAAGTTAATCCTAGACCAGTGTTTAAGATCACAACAAAATCTGGAAAGACTATTACATGTAGTAATAATCATGTGTTCCCAACAAGTAACGGAGAAAAAAGTTTAGAAACAGGACTGAAAGTTGGTGATAAACTAATTGTACGGCATAAATAGACTGCAACACAGGAGAACATTTATGCCTACATATTTCTCGTTCTGTAAGAAATTACCAGATCTGTCATTTGATCAAAAACTGATATTAAACGATATAGATATATCAAGAGCCGAGTATCGAAAGTTTAAAGATTTATTGACACGATATCTGGTTCTTGGTATAGATTTAGAGACATTGAAAGTTCAATGGCCTATAGCCAAATTACTAACTACACACGATGCATCGTCTCTTGATGTTTATATTGCTAGATACGGTCATATACACGGGACAAGGCTACATGCGATAAAGACTAACAGTTGCATACAGACTAAAGAAAAATATCAAGCCAAGTATGGTGAAGTTAACGCGGCAGAACGGTTGTCTAAACTTGGAGCATCGCTGGAGAACTATATTGCTAGATATGGACAAGAAGATGGTATAGTTAAATGGAATTTGTATTGCAAAAAGAGGTCAGAAACTTACAAATCTAATAGAGGGAAATATGCCAAGAGAAATTTAGCATGGTTTGTAGAGAAGCATGGCGAGGAACTTGGTTATCAGATCTGGGACAAAAAGCGAAGGGCACAGGGATATAAGGTTAGTTTAGCCGGATATATTGAAAAATATGGAGAAGAAGAAGGTCGGCTGCGATGTAAAGTAGCTAAATCAAGATCTTTAGAATATTTTGTTAGTAGATACGGCAACGATCTAGGAACAACCAAATATAATGCGTATAGAAATAAGACATTGCCTAATAAATTTACAGCAAGTAAGTGGTCATTGGAGGTAATAATGTCTTGTTTAAAGATTATACCGGATTTATATTACTATGGTATAAACGAAATGGTATGGCAGCTTCCGGCTAAATGGCAAACGATTATTGGTACTCGGTGTATTTGTCCAGATTTATTTTACAAAGGTCGTATAATAGAGTTTAATGGAGACTGTATACATGCTAATCCGACATTGTTTGAATCTACTGACACGCCGCACCCATATCGGCCGATGTGGTCAGCAAAAGATATATGGGACAAAGATGCCAACCGAATTGCGTACTATCAAAGCAAGAATTACCAAACATTGACAGTATGGGAATATGATTATGTTAACAATCCACAAAGGACATTTGAAGAATGTATCAACTTTTTACAGAGCTAGATGAAATTGAATCTATAGAATATGTTGGTATCCAAGATACACTAGATATATCAGTTACTGGCAACCATTTATTTTATGCTAACAACATATTAACTCACAACTCGTCGGTTCAAGAACAAGAACACGATCATAGTCATATATCTGGTGGTATTTCTAAGATTCAAACTGCAGATAATGTAATATCAATTTTTGCATCTGCTGCTATGAAAGAACGTGGACAGTATCAGGTTCAATTTTTAAAAACTAGGTCATCCAGTGGTGTAGGTAGTAAAGTGAATTTAGGATTTGATCCAAATACTTTAAGAATTTTTAATGCTGATGATGATGGCCAAGCATTAGTTAATAGTGGTAATACAGCAGACGTGTTTGCAGATTTGAGAAGGAAAAATTCAGCTGCGGCGAAGAAAAATGAAGTAGCAGACAAGTCTCAAGATAAAACCAAAAACATAAAAGATCTTAGCGCGTTAACGTCATTAGTTCGACGTTAACGCTCTGTGTGCTGTAATAAATCACCTACAAGCAACATAAGATTTACAACAATATGCGGAAATGATCTAGCGCTTACAGCATGATTGTCACCTTCGACATAGTTTACCATGCGAGAAATATGCTTGAGCGCGTCAGATTCACTGCCATTTTTTGCAGATTCAATAGCTGCAACAATACCTGACATAACATGACTTATTCCGCCATTAATATGTTTATCGGCTATACCGTCTGTAAGATGTTTGACTAGTTTTGTGGCTTGTAATTTGGCAACAGGGCTAGCATTGCTAGCAAGCTTAATAGCCGCTTCTACAGAATGAATATCAGTATTTGGAGCATCGACATCGTCTGCAGCTTCGGTAACTTCTGCTGTAGAAACTGAATCAATCTTGTTTAATACTTGTTCTTTTCCGTTTGATCTAGCAGCGAGCATATGATCAAATGCTGTCACTAACGCCAACGTTTGACCTTGATTTAAAGTTGGGTTATCATCGTGTAATATTGATATTGCACTTTTAAAATCGTTCTGTAGGTTATACGGTATGTTAAGTAGGTTAATTAATCTGTCTACATCTAACCTACCAGCTACTTTTTGCAAGCCCGCAGGTTTGGTTAGCAATTTATCAATAGGTTGACTGTCGCTACCTGGCACAGAATCGTCAGCCTCATCAACAACAATCATATATTCATCTAGCTTGTTCACGAGATTTCTAAAATCTTCTGCCGTATATTGTGCCATTAAGCAATATCTCCGTTCTAACTTACTATTTATAAGATATGTATAACCTACATAAATATCATATGATCATGTAGGAAGTTTCCAGTGGATTCACTTAAAAATATCATAGACGAGCTTGATGCTATCGTTCCGGCAAAAAGCAAGCATACTGTAATAGAAAGCAGAGCAACGCATCTTATTGCAAGTGCTATTAACCTTGTACGGTTAATTCGAGAGAATTATACGGAAGAGCAAGCAGAGGATTTGGTCAAAAGGCTTCATCGTAGCATAATGAGTGAAGACGATCGTAAATTCACACGCAAAATTAAAGAAATAAGGAAAGAACGATGAGCGAAAGCATGCGAGGTCTAATCAACATTGTAGAATCTCGCAAAAGTCTTGAAGTTGACGAAGGAGTGTTCGACTATATTAAGAAAGTTGCTCCGATACTTGATCCTGTAGCAAGAGCTAGAAAACATGGCCAAAAAGAAGTTAGCGATCTTACAAAACGGGCTTTGGCAAAATTTGCAAAGTATATGGGCCGACTGAACCAAGATTTTGCCAGTGTTACATGGAACACTTTATTCAAGTACCTTACAATGCAGGACCAATTGGCTATTGAACCAGCTGATGCGAAAAAACTTATTTTAGATCCAGGTACTAAAGCCAGCGTTAACAAAATATTGTCAGGTGCTAATCTACCACTTCCCGATCCAAAAACTTGGGGGAAACCAGGAGTACCAATTAGTGGTGATCCTGCTAACATACAAAGCAACGATGTTGGGTTAGCTGTTATAACCTATATTATGGAATTAGCTGCTATCAAAAATTTAGAAAAAGCTGCTGGCGGCGAAGACATGCCTAAACCAAAGTTAAGAGTACCTGCAGGGTCGGCTCCTATACCACCAAGTCCAGCACCAAGTCCGGCACCAAGTCCAGCACCAAGTCCAGCACCAAGTCCAGCGCTGACACCTCTACAAACCCAATTAAGGGATCAGTTGCTAGCAATGATACAGCAACTAGAAGCCAAAGGAGGTACTCTATGAAATTAGATTCTATAACAACAATTGATATAAATCCGTTATACGAAGGATTAGAGCCCAAACATATACAACATGCTCTATTATGGGAAAGTGTAGGCTATAGTCTTAAAGAGGCAAAGTTAACACCTGATCAAATAATTAAGTTATTTCAAGAGCTAGAAACTAATGCTGCAAACGCAGGTGATAACAGGACGCTGCTGGGCAAAGGCAAAGACAAAGCTAGTGAACTTAATTCAGCTTGGAAAGATCTAAAAGGAAAAATTTATAATAGTGGGCCTATGAAAGGGTTTGCTGATGCATATGATAATGCAGCTAATAAATTAAAAGACCAAAATCCCAAAGCAATGAGGTATATCACCAAATATAGAGAATTGGCCGAAAAACATCCAATTATGCAAAAAGCAGTATATGCAACGTTAATTGCAGCAACAGGATTAAGTGGTGCAGGGTTGGTAGGTGCAGCCGGGTTAGGGCTATTCAAGCTAGTCGACCAAATGCTTCAAGGAAAAGACATACGCGATGCGTTGTACCAGGCTGGGAAGACTGGCGCTACAGCAGCCGCCGTTGGGGGATTAAAGTCCTTTCTGCATCATACTCCATCTGACACTATGAGAGGACATAGCGCAGCCGTTATACGAGGAGCTACTACAGATCCAACCCAATTTAGTAGCGGAGCACATCATGTAACCAATACACCAACTGGAATTCATACAGCTTCGCACGATTCAATGATAGATTCAGAATCAGAATCCCTTAGAGCACAAGCAACAACTATGAATAACTTTGCAGATAAAATGGGACTGCCTGCGGGAAATCACAGAGCTACATTTATGGCCAGCCTTCCTGTTCAAATTGACGGACACCCTGTTCCGCAAGACATGTATACTCCGGACCAAATTAAACGTATTGAAGGTGTGAAGCGTATGGTTGCTCAAATGAATCAACAGAGAGACACTATTACCTCAGCACCCGGATATAAAACTAATGAACAAGTTTATGATAGTTCCAAAACAATACTTGAGACTGCACAAATAGCAATATTGTTCAACAATATTCAATTCCTAAACGAAGGATTATGGGACACTGTAAAAAAAGGTGCTAGTGCTGTAGCGAAAAGTCGAATAAGTCAAGCGTTGTCAGCTACGGCCAAAGACGCTGCTGATAAAGCTGTAGATTATGCCAAAGTTAAAGGAGCAAATCTTACCAATAAAATTACTGCAGATAAACTAACAACAGCATGGAAAAAAGCGTACGAGCCAACAGATAGCAAAGAAATTGAACGCATATTATTGGCACAAGGTATTGATCCAAAAATTATTAAAGCTGCATTTAAAACTATGAAGATACGTCCTACTAAAAGCCTGTCAACAGCTAAACCAACTATAACACCAACAGTATCTGATAAGATAAAAACCGGAGCTAAAACTGTAGCAGCCAGTAAGGTCGGTAAAGCCATTGCAGCAACAGCTAAGGACGCTATGGCAGCGAAAACAAAAGCATCTACTACTCCATTATCAACAGAACCATTAAAAGTTGATTTAGGAGATAAGAATGCCAATGCTGTTTTGAACAAAGCAAATCTTGCTATAACGCCACTGCTAGCAGCCGGAGATAACGCCGGAGCTATAGCTGTTCTAAAGAAAATGATGTCTCAAATACCTGATGCATCTACTGCACCTGCTGCACCATCTACTGCACCAGCTGCGCAGGTTGCTAAACCAAAAATAAGAGTGCCTGCAGGTTCTAGCATCAGGCAGGCTTCGCCAGTACCTCCGGCTCCACTACGCACTGGAGGCAAAGTTGCTGGGCAACTCAGCCAAACACCCGATGCAATTAGAAAGCGTAATGCCAGGGCAGCGTCAAAAACTCAAATAAAAGAAGATATTGAAAACAAATTAGTTCTTATCACAGAAATGCTACAAATAGTAAGAGAAAGAAAACACAGTAAAGATGCAGTGATTTCTAAAATTAACGCATTAATGGAATATGCATCAGGTGGGAGTACGTCTGCAGGAAGTATCGCTAGTATACCAGGAGCCGGCGGCCCTCTCATGCCTGTAATTCGCAGAATGCCGGCAGGGCAAAGCTTTTTTGGTCCAGCTGGAACTCTGCCACCTAAATCAAAAACTAAAAAGAAGCGTAGTAAAAAGACTTAAAAATAGATTTTGATATAAATAACTGGCAAAACGAGTTTGCACTTAACAAGGAGAACAAACAATGGCCTACAATTCAGGCAGCTACAACAAGGTAAACGGAGGCGCATTAGGCGGTAACTTCCTTACTGGTAGTATGGATTTTTTTACAATTGCTACATTAGTTCCATGCTTCCAAACCAACGTTGATACCCCAATCAATCTGCTTTATACACAGCAAGGTTACAGCACTTGGCAGAATGTTACCATCGTAGATGGAACAGGTACTCCTCAAACCTACACAACAGCTGGTCAATATCAGGATGCCTTTACAAAGCAAGCTAATCTAAACTTGCTACAACAACTTTTTGCACAGAATGTTAATCCTGTTGCAATTAGTGTAAACTATGCTACTAACAGCAATCCAAGCGCAATTAACCTAACTGCTACTCAGCTGAATGCTTCTACAAACTACAGTTATAGCAACGATTTTGGATCTAACTATAGCAGTTCTAAGACAGTATATTACGTTAAGTTTATTACTGAAAAGACTGGTTATTGGTATGTAAGCGGTAGCACATTAGATAGTCCAAACTGGGATAGCAATCAAACTGGTTATCAGTTCCTCGATGCTCTTAACAGCGCCACAGCAGCTAATGTTCCAGTTGGCGATCTACAAAGTGAACAACTACTTAGTTCAACAACAATTGGCACTTTAACTTCTCTGAGCAATCAGACTGTTAATGTCAACGTTAACAACTTCATTGTTGATCCGTCTAATGCAGATCTAAACACAGTTGCATTTGTTGCTACATTAGCAAATGCTGGTTCACCAAACGTTCCAAATCAGAACGCTCTACCAACTCCATAATATTTGCCTTAAAACAGATATTAACACCGAAAGGCGCAGTAATGCGCCTTTCTTTGTGATTATGTAATAAATATCAAATCATGTTATTAAATCAAATTTTCAAACAAACTGGTCCTACTGAAATAGTAATCGTGCGTAAAGATGGTAATCTTTTATACCAAACACGTCCATTATCACAGGAAACTGACAACGATCAGTCCGATAAACCTATGTTTCCAATTAGTAAGGATCGATCATGAAGAATCTCAAAGATTACCTGTCAACTATACAGGCTGTACCACAGGAGACTGATATGAAACCAATGAAAATAGTAGCAGAACAAAATAACACCGATATAGTTCTTTGGAATACTGAAGAAGATAGATGGTCGCGGCGCGCTAAGCATCCGCTACGTCTTAATGAAATATCCACTGTTTCAGATGTTTTGTGGGAAAAAGGTGAAATAGCAATTTATGAATCTCAACCAGTTGAGATCACAATACCTCGCGGTCCAAGTGGAACCACAGGAGTTATAATTGAAGGACGCACAAAAATGGTACTAGCATCGAAATTAACAAAAATAGACGAAGGCGTTTTAGGTGGAATGCAACCACTTAATCCAATCAATCGAATGATGCAATTGGCAGGCCTTAGTACAGCAACTATTACAGAACCTGTGTTAGAAGATGCAGAAATTTTAGAAACAGACACTACAAATATGTTCGAACAGCTATTCAAAGCAAATTTAAATGGTGAATACCGTAATAATCCCGATGCAGCGCGTCTTGCAACCATAGGTGAGGTTATGACAGGTTTAGCAAGTCAAATAGGGCTTTTACAAGGTAAGATTGCACCTGATCTAGAAACCAAAATTAACGTAGCAGTTGGTCTCGGCGCGGCTATTATGCAAGCAGCCAAATCTATGACCCAGCCAAAATAAACAAAGGCATTAGATATGAAATTTGTAGAAGTCGGCGGTGGGTGGCTACAGCCGGTTAGCAACGAAGAAAATGTTATCCTAGAAAGAGTCAGAGGTCACTCTGGACCATTACCAAAAGCAGTATTGAACGAACGCGAGCGCGAACTAGCTAGAAATTTAGTTAAACGAGGTTTATTGACCCGCTTTATACATGAAGGTACGCTGTGTTTTGTAATTAATGACCTTGAAGAGTTATGGGAGAGCTGAAATGGCAGTAACACCTGAAGAAAGAGATGCAATGTTACGTTTACGTAATATAATGGAAGGTCGAAATGACACATACATGTCTACAGGGGCTCAACTTACAGAGTCATCACATGCTGTAGAACTTGCTGGACCGGGACAAGTAACGTCAGCAGATGTAGATGCTATGGCATCAGTTTTAAATAAATTGAATAATCTAAGTAATCATGTAGTTGACGACATGATTACCGAGTCTGCTCAAAATCCTTCGGTAAGCGAAGCACTTGTCACCGAAAGAATGCATAACGGGATAAAAGTTGGCCGTTATCAAATTCTGGTAAAAGAAGATCTATCTAGAATAGCTGGTAAACAATTTTATAGCATATACAACAGCCTAACAAACGATACTATAGCAGATGACATCAGCCTTTATGAAACTGCATTAGCAGTTCTACGGCTGTTAAATTCTGGTAAATTTGTTAACTGCTCAGAAGTAAGAACCCTTTTTGAACAGGATGATGCATATACTAGCCATAAGGTAGATGCCATTACATATAAGCGTAGACTTCTAACAGTTAAAGATGAATCAAAACGTGACATTTATGAAAGCCGTTTACAAGCAAGCATGGATCGCTGCATGACTGCCAAAAAGACCATTAAGATGTTGGCTAGCAATGGCCGTTGAAATTACTAAATCTGCGGTTGATCAAATAAGTGACCTTTGTCAAAAAACTGGAAAACATTTAAGACTTTTTATACAAAGCGGAGGATGTCAAGGTTTTTCTAAGGTGTGGGATTTAACTGATAATATTGCACATGATGACACGGTATGGGATTTAGGCAACGGTAAATTAGTTATAGATCCAGAAAGCCTTGATATTCTACAAGAGGCGGTGATCAACTACAAGAACGATTTAAGTGGATCTTATTTTGTGGTAGATATCCCAGATGCAATTAGTACCTGCGGCTGCGGAACTTCCTTTTCTATCTAGTATTCTCCAGACTGATTGACATAAATAACCAAACAGCAGAAAGCCCGCACGGCCAGGAGATCAAGTAACATGTATTTAAACCAGTTTGAATCTACATCCCAAGTAAGATTGCAGCAAGTATTAGCAACTTTGAAAGATGTACACGGAGTACATATTAAGATAGATCTTGAAAGTCCTACCGCAGAATTGGCTATAAGAGAATGCCAGTCGGCATGGGAATCAACGAAAAATAAGATTGTGTCTGAAAGCAGCTTTAATAGCTATCAACAAAATCCTCAATACACAAAAGCGATGCTGATTTTAGAAGCAATGAAAATGATGCTCACAGAAATTGGCCCAAAGCGTCGTCGCAAATTAAAAATGAGCGAATCAACAACAGAAGTTGTGGAAGGTAATCAAACTACAATGTCTCCTAATCAATTGGCAAAAGTTACTGCACTAGGACGCGCAATGATCAACTACGCCACCAAAACGCATGAAACCAACCCTAAAGAACTGGCAATCCTTAATGCTTTTTCGCGTGTAGGCGATAAGCTTGAAAAAATGGGAACAGCATTTGGTCCAACCGGGTTGACAGACAATGAGAAGAAAATTGCCAAATTGGCACAGCTGAAAATGAAATCATCTGGATATCTAGACCAAGACCTTGATGAAGAATTAGAAATAATGACCGCAGAAACTAATGACACTGTTGAGCCCGGATTAGATAACGTACACGAGCAACTTAATGAAAGTGACACTTTAAGTGGTCAAGTACTTGATACACCTGCCATGCCTGGCAACGCTACGTTTAGTCAAGCTCATCATTACGAATATCAAGCAAGCATGGCCCGCAGTGAACTATATCGCAATGCGAAGTATGCTATGAGCATGATCAAGCAAGTTGACCCAAATGATGAGATACAACCTTGGATAGCCGCATGCCTAACCAAATCTGCAAATATGTTAGATAAAGTGTTTCATTATCTTGATTACTATAAAACATTTGAACCACAACAATTGCCCGAAGATATGGACGGTGAAATGGATCTCGGAGAGACTAGCGGCAGTATTGCTAGAGAAAATCTTATGTTGATTGTAGAATACAGCACAAAACTTTTCAATCTGATACAACCGGGAGATAAGCTAGAAGGATGGGTAGCTATGAAGCTTACAACCGCTAGCGAGTGTATTAGCAGCAGTAAACATTACATGGATTACGTGCAATTTGAAAAACACGCAATGGACGACCACTTTGATGAAGGTCGCAAAGCTAAACGTAAAGAGATAGCTGAAACACGTCTAACTGAAGAAGAAGATCCAAACAATGAACAGTTGGCTAAAGCGCAATTGATTATATCTGCCAAAGCAATATCTGGTAAAATTCAAGATATGGCAGAAGATGTAGCTAAACTAAGCGTCAACGACCTAATGCCATTAGTTGATAGCATGCGAGCCCAGTTTGGTCCCGATGCTGCTTCGGGATTTAATGACACCGTCAAAGCGGCGCTTGATAGCTTGTTAGATACTACTACACAAACAAAAGATAGCGTAGACACTGCTGTAACAACATTGCAAGGTGGCGGTATCCCTGCTGCGCAAACTGATATTGAGCAGGCTGCTACCGAAGCTCCACCTGATAACACTGATATTAGCGCAGATATGGCAGCAATTGGCAGCGAACCTGCTGCAGAAGAACCAGCTGCAGAAGAGCCTGCAGATACAGGGGCATTAGGACGAGCCAAAAAATCGCAAGTAGCCGAAGCTTGGGGTACCAAAATGCACACAGCTGAAAAAGATAAAGGCAAATGGGACGGTTATACAATTGCTGAATTGAAGTCTAAAAAGGCTAATTTGATGAAAAAAGAAGAGCGTACAGCGGCCGAACAAAAAACAGTACGTCAATTGAACTTTGCTATCCGCGCTAAACAACAGGATCACTGGGGTACAATTAAAGAAGAATCAAATACCTGCAAAGAATGCGGAACAGGCATGTACATGGAAACCAGAAATGGCAAAATGAAATGCAATAACTGTGGTAGTGTTGCAGTATCAGAAAGTACTATGCAAGGGTTCATGCGTGGTGATCAAGTCAAGCACAAAACACAAAAATTGGGTGTAGGAACAGTAGTTGCAGATCCAGAAGACAATGAGTATCCTGTGAAGTTTGGTAATGACCCAGAAGTCTATTATACCCCAGCAGAAGATTTGGTCAAGGTAAATGAGTCTTGGGATGCCAAGATGAAGACTGCCAAGAAAGACATTGGCAAGTGGGAAGGTTGGACCAAGGCAGAACTTGAAGATCGCAAGGCCAAACTCATGAAGAAATCAGAACGCAGCGAAGCTGAACAAAAAGAAGTAAAGCAAATTAATTTCGCTATACGCGCTAAACAGAAAGATAAATGGGGCAAAATCAAAGAAGGATCAAATACCTGCAAAGAATGTAGCACTGGCACATATATGGAAGATGATGGCAAGATGCGCTGTAATAAATGCGGTGCAATAATGGTGTCAGAAAATTGGCCGGGTTACAAAAAGAAAATGGCAGATCAAAAGAAAGTTATGAGTAGAACCGACAAAGAATGGAACGCTATCACAAAAATAAACGATACACCGCCTGTTGTCGAAGGAATATTCCCTAGCAAGCCTAAAGTAGCTGTTACAAGAATTTCTCCATCAACACCTAGTGAAATAAAAGCCAAAAATGAACTTCCGCTAAAGAAGGGTCAGGCTAACGTTACACAAGTAACTCCTGATATGATGCGAAAAGAGCTGGAAAAAAACATGCCAGCTTCTATGCGTAAAGATCAACTTGGGACCAAAGTTACAGAAGTAGCTCCTCCCGGTGAGAAAGCTGAAGACTTTATTAAAGGTCAAAAAGAAGATTTCAAAAAACGCTATGGTAAAAACTGGGAACGTGTTCTATACGCAACAGCATGGAAAAAATTTGGTCCAAAGCATGAAGGCTATGCAGAAGCAGTCTCATCGCTTGCAGAAGCCAAACTAGCATTGGCAAATCTAGCCAAAGAGATGGCCGCACACAAATCTGTGTTCAAAAATATGATTGCAGAAGGCAAAACAACTGATCCGTTACATGTTGGATATGGACTCGAAGGAGAATCTATTCGTCAACAGATGATTTTGGCGCAACGAAAAATCACAGAGCAAACAAGTGTAATTCGTCAGATTATGCAAGAAGGCGTAATGGGTATGATTAAGAATATAGAATCGCTTAATAAGGCCAAAGAACTTAAAAAGTTAAAAAGCTCTACCCCATATGGTGTCATTTATGAAACAAAAAGCGGACGTAAGGCTAAGAAAATGTTTGAAAATGCCAATACACGGAAATATTGGTTGGACCTAAATAACAGTAAGATTTCAAATCTACGCATGATCGATCCTGAAACCTTTGATGCAGCAATCATTAAGAAATTGGGAGCCTAATGCGTGCTGATAAAAGAAATCATATTTGAAGGCGAGGTCACTAAAGACATTACTAACGACCTCATGGACTTCATTATAACATATCGCAACAAAAATCGTCCCTGGGCTCCTATGTCAGGAGCCAACGGGGCGGTTGCGTATATGAGAAAGCTTAATCACGATGTTAATGCTGATAATTTAATGCAGGTTCTTTCGCAGCCACCGTTCACTGATGTAGTAGAACGCAGCGGTCCGGAACATATTAAAATTAAAACCAGTGTTCCGGATCATCTAAGTGATAAAGCTGCTGAAAAAGAACATGAGCAGATAGAAAAAACTGCAGAAAAAGAAGCTGACAAAGCAGTAAAATCTGGCGAGTTAGAGCTATGAGATGGCTGAATAGAAAAATACATTATAAGGATATGATGCAATGTCTTGCTCACTGAACAACGCCAATTATTGGACAAGTTTTTATTATAACTATGCATATAATCCTTCGCCGGCACCATCAAGTAGTTTTACCAACGCAATCGAAGCTCGCAGCAGTCTACCTGCAGAAGAGGCTATAAACAGCGAAGTTAACAATTTACAAAAAGCTGTATTCACAGCAATTAGTCAAGGTCTGTATACAACACAAGTTTCAAATAACACATTAATGACATATAGTACACCTTTTACTCCGTTATCGTGGACAGTATCTGATTCTATGTTAACAATAACAAATCATCCGTTCAATACAGGTGATATTGTAACCGTTAGCAGCACAGTATCATTGCCAACTCCGCTGTTACCTGCCACATACTATTATGTTATATATGTTAATACAAACACCATTATGCTTGCAGCCAACTATGGTAACGCAACCGCACCTAGGCCAGTTTCTATACCACTTACCACCACCGGTACAGGTACATTATACATATATGCATATTATCCAAGCCAAGATTATTACGGAGCTTGGCAAGGACAAAATATGAGCAATCCTTTGCTATCACCTCCTTACAATAATCAAATGAATGCGGTAATTAATTATTTTTCCACACTAGGTTATATTGTTAATCGTATTGTTAATACAACTACTGGAAATACATTTACTTGGGTTCTACAGTGGTGACGTGTAGAGTATGAGAAGTATGTATGGGCCAGATACGTTATTGTTGGCCAGCAAAAAACCTAGAATTAAGGAACTTATTGCAAAATCAGCAGGTATGTCTGAGGAAGAAATACAAGCACTAAATGAAAAACCAGATGTTATAAGAGGACTACTTCTTATAAATCAGTTTGGAATAGAACAAACGAAGACTACGTTGGCTGAAAAAATAGCCGAGAAAATGGCAAAAGCCAGTCATCCAAGCTCTGGCGGATTTACTGCTGCTTGTAAAATTTATTTAATTTCAACAGAAGATATTTGGATACCAATCAGATCAACATTGCTCGAAGCTAAAGCTGGATGGTATTGGGCACTCCTTGATGATGGTAGAATTTTTGTCAGTAACAATTTGATAAAGGTTACCAACGACATTAGAAGTAAAATTATATCTGGTAGCATATACATCAAAGATGGCTTTATTGACGACCTGCATATATTAGAAAGAGCCAGGCTAAACAAATTAGGGCAGACAATATAGGTATTTGATGAATATTCAGCTAATAATACAAGCATGATACTAATAGAAAAATTTCAATATCAGCCGCTTGAACGCGAAGACGGTGGACCTGCTGGGAGAAAGTATGTTGACCCGCAAGGAAATAAACTTCCGTCAGTTACAACAATACTTGATCGAACTAAATCAGAAGAATCAAAACAAGCATTAGCAGCCTGGCGTAGAGCCAAAGGTGAGAAAAAAGCTGCTGAAATTACAAAAGAAGCTGCTTTTAGAGGTACATTAATGCATTCTTTTTTAGAACGGCATTTAAAAGGTGAAAATCCAAAGGCAGGCACAAATTATTATCATAAGCAAAGTTCTAAAATGGCAGAAATAATCTTAGAAAATTATTTACGTCCATTTTTAGAGGAAACTTGGGGATTAGAAGTCAATCTTTATTATCCAGAATTATACGCAGGCACCACAGACCTGCTTGGTGTATATCAAGGCATACCTAGCATTATAGATTTCAAACAAACTAATCAGCCAAAAACAGACGAACGTGTAGAGGATTATAAAGCGCAGTTGGTAGCATATGCTGCGGCGCATAACAGTGTGTATGGAACAAATATCAAACAAGGGGTGATATTAATGTGTTCTAAAGATTTTCATCCTCAACGTTGGATTTTATGCGGCGACGAGTTTCAATATTATACTAATATTTGGTGGCAGCGTGTTGCTACATATTACGAGTTGAACTGAGAAAGCCATTCTTCATAAGTTGTTACCAACTCGTTTACCTCTTCAATCTTAACCATATCTCCTGCTATTAATTTTGCCCAGTCTAATGTCAACTGCGGCACGTCATCTAATTTTTCCCATTTTTGGTATGATATAATTAATTTCATACATCAGGATACAGATAAAAACACTGGTAGGTCAATTAGAAAATATGACGAGTTATAAATGTCAATATTGGTTTGAAATTTTTAAACCAATTGGTACATATGCCATTATAGGTTTATTAGTCAAGCGTGCTGCCATTGCACGATGGTTGCCATCTACCACGCTGCCATTAGGACCCATAATTATTGGCTGAATTTTCTGCCCAGATGCTAGCTTGCGTGCATATAACTGTACAGTAGCATCATCTATGTCTATAACGCGATTAAACGGTTCATAAGGAAGATCGTCGCCATAATGATCTGGCAATTGATCTGGCGATATCTCACGTAATGTCCAATGTTGTTTTTTAACCCAGTCTTCCATATCTAAATTGAGACCAGGCTCATCGTGATGTTGAGCATGTAAAATATCAAGCAAATCTTGTCCAGATATATTTTCTTTCAAAGCATCTGATCCATTGGGATTGGCAACAGGTGGAGTGCCATTGCTATGCACTGATAAACCTAGCTTAGCAGCTTGTCGTTTAATTTCGCCAGGGCGTACATCAATGGTGGTGTTTATGCCCTTGACAATCTTACCAACTCCGGCTGTTTCTATAATAATTTCTGCTATTCTCATAATACATCCTTGCTGCTGATATTTATTAACAGTAACTAGAGATGTAATATCAATCTAATAGTCTAAAATTTCTCAATTAAAACAACAGGGTATTTCGCTATCTGACAATTCTTCTTTTGTTGAAGTGCATTTGGCTAAAGGCCCAATTTAACTTGAGAACGACTGTGGTATGATGCAGTCCGCAGTCGTATTTTTATCTTTCCATAAAGTTACACTTATAGCATATATTTTTATAGGTCAACTAACATATGATCCTAGGTAAATATCACACATACCGGAGCTAAACACACCATGGCCATCCAAACAATTTCAAGAATACAAAATCGTAGAGGTTTATATACCGATTTGCCGTCACAACTAGCAGAAGGTGAACTTGGGTGGTGTTTAGATACCAGACAACTTTTCATAGGTAACAGTGATGGTTACGGCGGTAATACAGAAATACTTACTGAATATAGTGCCAACGACCAACTAATTAATACTGTGTATAGTCTTAATGGTGCAAATTTAACAACCACCGTACCGCGCAAATTGCAATCAAAACTTAATGACATAGCTAGTATTAAGGACTTTGGAGCTACAGGTGATGGTGTAACAGATGATGCGCCGGCAATTAACGCAGCTATTGCACAGCTATTACAAGGATATCCTACTTCAGGTAATATAGCAGTTACTTTATATTTTCCGGCTGGTACATATTTGATCAATAGCACAATATTATTATATCCGTATCTCAGCATAAAAGGCGCTGGGGCAAATTGTACTACAATCCTTGCTGCATCGGGCACTTCGATGATTTATATGATGCAGACTGCTGACAGCCTTGGTCAAACAGGTGCGAACATAGGATTAAACGGTGCAACACCTCCTTATAAAATACATATAGCTGATATTAATATCAGCACAAATTCACAAAGTATGTCTGCTATTCAATTGGTTAGATACGAACATATACGCATCACCAATACTTATATTGTGGGCGGCTATACAAGCGGATCAACTCCTGGTACAGACACTGCTATATCTTTATTAAAAATTGGGTCAGCCGTGTTAACATCTGATGCAGAAGTTTTATCTTGTGACATATCAAATTTTACATACGGTATACAAGCATATGATTCTATTCAATATACCACTGTTAATACAACTTTAATACATAATGTGTATCGAGGCATAGAATTTGGTCCTGTGGTCAATAACAATGGTCCTGAATATACATCTTTGATACAAAGTAGATTTTATGCCATTGATAATTATTGCATTTACGTCAGCAACGGCTCAACTAGCCCCGGTATAACCAGTATTGGAAATACATTTCAACCAAATACAAATATACCCAGTATATACTGGGGAACAGGCACAAATCTTAATACCAGCTTAGGGGATACATTTATATATCTTCCAGGTATAGTTAACAACGGCACACAAAACTTAATTGTAGATGCTCAACAAAATAACTTAGCTGGTGGATCAGGCGGCCTAATGTCAAGGACGACTTCTACCGTTACAACTATAAGCATTGCAGCAGGAGCAAGTGCTAATGTTACTGCCGTTGGCTATGTTGGTTATGCACTATACAGTATTACCGTGTCTTATGGCGCTTGGGTAACTGTTTATTCTAGTCTAGCAGCAGAATCTGCAGATGCTAGCAGGCCGATAAACACTACGCCCCTGCCTGGCAGCGGTGTTATTGCTGAAATTATTACAACATCGTCTGGAACACAATATTTTAGTCCTGCGGTTATTGGCTATAGTAGTGAGTCTTCTCCCAACAGCAATATACAAATGAAGGTTTACAATAACGGTGTAGGTTCTGCTGCTATTACCGTAACACTATCTCTTGTACAGCTAGAAGCATAGTATTTAATGATAACGGAAATTTGAAATAAATGAATAGTTCTGATTGTTTTAATGGTTCCAACAACCTACTTAAAAACTGGAAAAATTTAAGATCAAATTTAACATCCGAAAAAACAGATTTTGAGCATCTACAACAAGTAACAGAATTTTGGAGTCATACTCCGTTGTCATGTAGAATTTTGGATTGGGATGATCCAAGTGCATGGTTAGATGCCTGGAATCTAATGTATAGTAATAGGTTTGACGAAAGTGCGGTATCTCTAGGCATGTTTTATACGTTGCTATTAAGCGGTGACAACCGATGGAATCAAAGTAGATTAAAACTCATGTTGTTAAATGATCGCAAACGTCATATTCAACAAATTATTTTAGAAGTAGACGCATGCTGGTTGTTGAATTTAGACTATAATAAAATTGTCGATGCGAATACGATTAAAAAGAGTTATGATATCCAACAAACCTATGCATACGATGGCAAAAAACACAGCAGCGTCGAAAAGAAATATATTGGCAGTGCTGCCATAATAATATCTAATGACAGTGGCATTTTATGACAGTTAAATAACTAGCTCTCAACAGTAATTACCTAGTAAACTAATCAAATATTCAAAGAGGAATGTCCATGGCCACCCAGAAACAGGGCGTAATACACGTCACAAAACGAGACGGGCATAGAGAGCTACTTAACATAGAAAAATGGCAAGCTCAAATTGCCAAAGTATGTCAAAATATTGCAGATGTTAGTCAGTCAATGATAGAAATTAAGGCACAGCCACATTTTTATGATGGCATAACTACTACCGAAATTGACGGTATCACGCTGCGTGCAATAGTAGATCTCATTGACGTTGATATTAATACCGACACAGGTCATACCAATTATCAATATGTTGCTGGGAAACAACGGTTGAGTATGTTACGGAAAGATGTATACGGAGACTATAATGTACCGCATCTGTATTCTATTGTGAAACGAAATGTTGCCTCAGGTTTATATACAGCTGAATTGCTAGAATGGTATAGCGAAGATGACTGGAACAAAATGAACGATATGCTTGATCACGAAAAGGATGAGCAATACGGCTACGCTGCTATAGAACAGTTAATCGAAAAATATCTGGTTAGAAATCGTGCTACAAAAGAAATTTTCGAAACTCCCCAAATACGATATATGATAGCAGCAGCCACGGTCTTTCATGCAGAAGAACCTAATACTGCGCGAATGAAATACATTAAAGAATATTATCATTCGGCATCTGATGGGCTGTTTACATTGGCCACACCTGTATTAGCGGGATTAGGAACACC